>Ga0208487_1000124_pt1 | contig 18924 bp, 39 predicted proteins | sample LakMenEpi21Sep12_FD_150723 | JGI IMG/M metagenome (GOLD analysis project Ga0208487, IMG submission 150723) | Freshwater microbial communities from Lake Mendota, WI - 21SEP2012 deep hole epilimnion (SPAdes) | ecosystem: Environmental > Aquatic > Freshwater > Lake > Epilimnion/Euphotic zone ...
ATTTGCCTAATAGCATACTTTTCGTCCAGAGTTAATTCTTTACAATCACTATCTGGCCCATATTCATTCTCGATATAATTAGCAACAAGAGACATATACTCACTGATTTTCATTCTTTTTGATTTCTTTCTCATTTGATAAATGGAGTGGGTTCATTTCCCACTGAACACTATTTGATTATTGTCCTTTTGGGCGTTTATCCCAATGATATGTCTTAACATAATGTGTGCATTATTGACCGAAAAGCCCGGTTTATCTTTCTTTTGGTCAATATAATACTGGATCATAGAGGCTAAAAGATCTAATTCCTTATTGGTTAGTTGAATCTGCTTATACATATCAAAACCTTAATTTTCCCCTGTTTTATTACTCTTTTTCCCTCTACTCATAGTACCAGTATACCAAGTATGGAACGCTCTGTCAAGTATCGACAAAGGAGGATTGACAACTTTAGTCTGGTCTGGTACAATTACATCTGTATCACCCCAATTTCACCACGGCATAAGATAATAAGTGAAAAAAGATCGTTTTAGTGTGAAAATAGAAGTTATAAGCTCTAAGAAGGCTTATTCCAGCTCATTTCCTGATCGGTCAGAGGTATATTGTGGTGATTCTGAGGAGGTTGACATGGTATTTTGAATGAAATAATGTACTGAAACCATAGAAACTAGTGTCAATATGCCAATAAATACTAGATTCTTGATGAAAGGTACATGAAATTCTTCAATTTTTGATTTAGTCATTATTTTGGTCCTTAAATAGAAAATACTCTAAATATCGGGTTAAGCCCCAATACAATATGATGCAGGAAAGAATTATGTGTGGGCCATATAAAATAAGTGGCTCATTATGTATCATTAAAATGCCTCAGAATTTTCGCCATGATGGCTGAAAGGAGTAGTAGTCCTATGAGTATTATGAATATTCTTGTGGGATCGTCATGAATGAATGTGGGACAAATCGGTTTTCTAACTATGGAAATTATTTGAGCTATCATCTTTGTCTTTCCTAGATAGATAAGAAATAAACCAAAGGCTTACAATGTATATTAATGATTCTATTAGAATCAATGCCAACATGAAAAATCCTAAGTTACCGAATATTTCATTCATGGTCTTTTCTCACTGACTGTATCATATAAATCGAATAGATAGGGTTGGGTGAAACAGCGCCCCTATTATCATATAATCTCTAAGAAGAATATATGTTGCAACTTTCAATTCTTATATTCCAGGTTCATGATCCGACTATCGGTACTATCTTTTATTGTACTAATTTTAATTACTAGAATTGAGTCCTCTAGACTGTTGCTCTGTTGATAATTGTTGACCAGCTTTTGAATCTGGTGACATATATCTTCACACTTTACACTGGGTCCTAGTTTGATGCCGACTATCATGTTTTCACACTGACTATATCATAAAAATCGAACGGGTTATTTTGGGTAATACAAATGTATTTATGTGATAGTTTTTCCATAATATTTTTTAATCTCAGGAGTAATATATTGTGATAGTAATGCTTCTACTCTTTGTGAAGATCTTCCACATCTTATAAATTCTATGTTCTCAGAGACTTTAAGTGTTCCTTTTTTTCTAGGGGCAATCCTAGAGAGAATAATAAGTTTATTGGACTTATTCAATGCTGTAATAAGCTTAGATCCTGTATATATTACGTCGTCGGATTCCTCTGGCCTAGGCTTGTATATCAAAAGATTGGGTTGGTTTTTATGAAAAAAATTTTGTTTTAATCTTATAAATCTTCTATTAAAGATTTCATATAAATCTAAGACGTGCTCATCTTTGCTTATGTATCTTTGGGTATGTTCGCTCTTGTAAAAATGATTTAGGCTAAATTTTAAGCTATTGATATTATTGTTATTAACTTTAATGAAGTTTGTAATATCTATTGTTTGAGTATTAAGCTTCTCTAGGATCTTGTAAACATTAATGATTCCATCATTACTATGGTTTTGTATAGAATCAAATGGAAGACTTGGTTGTATCTCCATAATGTTTTTTAATGCCATACCTATGAAACAATTAAAACCTAACGATATGATCATAAAACTTAAACTACTTTTTGTGATGTTCCTTGTAGTAATCAAGAATCATCTGAGCTTGTTCGTGTGGAGTATTCTCAAGAATATAAACTCCATACTCTCTGTCTCCACTCTTATCAAAAAGATTATGTACTCCAATCATGAGATAATTACCAGCCAAAGAAGTATCAATACCACTTTCAATAATAGCGTTAAGTACCATCTTAACACTTTTCTTTGAAGTGCTTACAGTATGTTTCTTGCCTTTATATCTAAAGGTCAATACTCCTTCATGTTCTTTAGTCTTGTCTGGCACAAACTCAGTGATAGCATAGTAACTATCACCCATTTTAACTTCTCTATGATTAGCGTGTTTCATTGCTTCATCATATATCGCCCAATAAGCCTGACTATACTTGGCAATAAGGGTTTCTAGTTCGCTATTGGCAGTATTATTTTCTTTAGCATCTTCATAATTTCTGTGATAAATATTAGTCATAATTTTTGATCTAGTATGTTCGCCAAGCTCTTCGGCAAAACTACTACTAAAACAAAATAGCATCATCAATCCAAGAATAGTCTTATACATAATTTAGCCTCCAAAATAGTAATACCCACACCGCACCATTGTAATTCATTATGACACACCGAAACGAAAAAGCAAGAGAAGGGACTTGAACCCTCAACATTCAGGTTGGAAACCTAACGCTCTGCCAATTGAGCTACTCTTGCCTGAAGATTTATCTCCAAGACCTTACTCTATACCATTTACCATTACGACCTTGTGCTGAAGCATCTCCTGTTAGTCTCATGTTGCCACTAGGAGTACAAGTGTTACAATTGGGACTAGAACCATATCCAACACCTTCAAAACTTCCAATAACTCCCCACACATGACCAGTAATATTATTAGCGGCCATATGATCAGCTTCGGCCTGACATCGACTCTGATCATCACTACTAGTATAGCTCTTTACATAAGACTCTGTTCTAGTTGGTTGAGAATAATAATATTTTGGCCCAGCAGCCGATGCGGCAAACATAGTACAAAAACAAAGTGCAAATACCATCATGAAAACTTTCATAGATTCCTCCTTGAATAAAAATAAACCTATTTAAGAAAAAATCCCCGAGTTTATTCGGGGAAATTCTCTATTGATCTATAATCTAACAAATCATTCATGATCCTTCAGATTATCAACCATGAATATTAACGAACAACGCTACGAACGCGAGCGACTGTTCTTCGGCCAACATTACGAGTGGCCTCAACTGTGCGGCGTGTTACCTCAACTGGAACAGCGATTACTTCCCTAGTTACATTGACAACCCTACTTCGCAAGGTACAATTGCCGGTAGAACACTCACCAGCATAACCTGACGAACCAAGAACCATAAGAGCGAATACAAAAGCAAACTTCATCATAAAAAATAGTCTCCTGTTGAAAGTATGTCGCGTCCGTGCGACTGTCGTTTGACCTATAATAGGATATATGGACTAGTAGGCAAGCTCCACTGACATACTCTTTTTTAACTGACCCCACTAACTCGCTGACTATGACCACTAAAACCAAATCCGGAGGATTAGCCGAGACTAACCCTACCGGATTAAAATAAACTCCAATTACTATTTATTATTCAATATGTGGTGGAGAACAATGGCATGAGTAATAATATAATGATACTAATGCTAACAATGTTACGATTGTTCCAACACTCCAATAAACTAATGTATAATTCATAAAGCACCTCATTGGTTAATTGTAAAAGTCTCTGTATCTGCCTTATCGGTTTTACTAATCTTATTCTTTCGAATAACTTTAGTAATACGTCCACGATGATCGTCATGAGATGATTCTAAGAAACATTTATCCTCATGATTATCGTGAAAACCTTTAAACTTCCAGTCATAGCTTTTTAGAATATCTTCCGGAGTAGTAGAATGATCATAGATTTCACCCTCTACTTCAAAAGAAATTATTCTATGAAATTTCTTAGGCATGATAATGCTCCTCTTCTGTGAGAGTAGCAGGACCATTAAAATCTTCCCAATTGTCCACTAATACTTCTGGCGCTTCTTTCCGTATCTCTGCTTCTAAGGCATAATTAGATTCTTTATCTTTCTCATGCTCAAGATAGTCTCTTAGTCTATCCTTAATTTGCATGAAATCTAATTCACCTAAGATCTGATCAATATACTTTCTTTGAACTTCCTTACGATTAATCTCACTAACATAACGAGTCTTCATAAAACACCTCATGGTTAAAAGTTAAAAACACTTTCTGCCCATGATTCCCTTAGTCCCGCATTTGTCTCACCAAGTGCTTGACTACTGGCTTCGTTGACTATTGCATTATACCATACTGAGGTGCTTGAGAGCAAGCTAATTATTAAGACACTTTTTACACTGACCCCATTGTCTCGCTGACTATCACCAATGCCGCCAAACAGACAATATTGGCTGGGACAATAATAATGCTCATCTAAATTGAGTATGACAAGAGTCACACGCTTGTTTTAGTTTATTAAATGAGAATCTAGTTTTTTCATAGTTATTATTTTGTGAGTCTTCTTTCATTGTTTGTGCTAGCTTATAGAATTGCTGCATATGTTTTTGATAGTCTTCATCCTCCTCAAACATAGGATCAGACTGTTTCATTTTGTTAATTGTTAGCATTAAAGATTCTATGTGCTTATCTAAGACATTAATTTGTTTACTAAAAATAGTTTTACTGGATAGTATCTCAGATACTCCATCTTCACTCATAGCAATCTGTTTCATATGTCCAGACCTATCAAATTCAGCGACAACTTTTGGTGTTTGAGGCTGGGGTTTGATGCCGGGTTCCTTCACGACTGAGAAGCTCTCTGGGCGCTCTCCTAGTTCGCTGAAAGCGTTTTTAAAAAAAGTCTTGGACTGAGAGTCCCCATCACTAAAGACAGGGGGTTTGGCTCTTTGAAAAACTTTGTTCTTCTCAGCCAATGTCTGATTAGAAAGAGTTATGAATATTAAGCAGGTAGTAAAAATTTTATTCATTTATAATCATACTATCTTCATAGTCTATTACTGTATCCTCATAGTCTTCATCTGCTTGGTATTGCTCAGTCCTTGGCCGACTACTCTTAACGATTATACTATCCTCGTCACAATCAGACCCAATAATCATGTCTACTATAATACTGATCATTCCAATTGAAGCTAGACTAACTATGATAGCTAGCGGAATATAATCCTTCATTGCAACCCCTTAAAAAGTTTTTCCTCTTGACAAGAATTCCTGGAAAAGTTATATATTATGCAGGTGGTGAAGTTAAAAATTAATAGGTCTAAAACACAATAGACATTAGTGAATAAATAAGAACAGTAAAGTTACTCTTAGCTACACCCTATCCACAGCCACCACATTCTCAGCCAGAAACCCACCAAAGAATTCAGGGTCTTCAAGCAGCTTGCCGTTAAGATAGTCTACAATATCTTGCTGACTAATACATTCACACTCGTCCGGTATCGTCATTTGAATTTGGACAGTAATTATCCTAATAGGCTTTGAGCTAGAAGACTTAGTCATGAGATCAATTCTCCGTATAACCCTGCATAAGACCAACAATCATAGCAGCACAGATAGTAATCCACATAGGAATCCTCACAAAAAAGAGAAGGTTGACCACTCACGCCACTCCCGTATCATACCATATCGGCACACACGATGCAAATCCTTGAGAGCAAACAACTTACAAGAACAGTCTCACTCTGTGACAGTAACAAAGCTCTCAGGAAAATTACTAATAGATATACTTTGAATATCGTCGATCATTTTCAGTCCGTTCAGTTCATCCCAGATATAGTCAATAGACTGCTCGTAGGGAATCTCAAAAGGAATTAGTATAGTTTGAGTATCCCAAGAGTTATCTTTTTTCATCCTATAATACTCAACACTTCTAAAATCCCTGAGTGGCATACTATTCCTTTACAATTTCTTTTAGCTTTTTGGTAACATTGTCAAATGTTTTACTAACAGCGCCAGTTACAGTATAATCTTTCTTATAAGCAACAATAGCATCAATTAGTTTCCATGCTTCTTGTTTACTAAGTTCTATTTCCATATTTTTCTCCAGAATTAACTTTTATTGTCCAGAAGAATTAACATAACGACCACAACAACGATTAGTAACATTAGTTCTCCAGAAGGTCAGGGTAATAGTCACTAATCTGTTCTTCCAACATCTTATTAGTCAACCCACTCTTATTATCAACCAACATATGATAAGCAAAACTATAGAGGGTATCAAAGTCCATATCATCCAGCAATCTGTGGCAATAGATACTAGTAATATCAGCTCTATTTTTATCGGTCACAATAATCTTTTCTTTCTGCATCACAAAGGGCTCCCGGTTTTGGCCTGACTATAGTATTAGACAACAAAATCTAACTAACTTTATCTATTGAGAATTAATCTCAACTATTAGTCGCTTTGTTACTATCGTTGTTACACTGTTCAGTATACCACACTCTGTAACTCGACGCAACTGGTTGAAACATAAGAACTTAGGAACAGAGGCTCGTGTTATTATAGCGAATATTCTCGCTGACTAACAGCAACGGCAGCAAATCCGCAGGATTAGGCGAGACAAATGAATATAATCCTATCTTTACATTATTCATTATTATTTTAACCTAACCCTTTGCCCAGTAACCACTTACGTCCACATACAGTATATCGTCATCGTAACCCATTGCCAACAGCCAACTTATGAGATTCTTTTACTAAATTGACGCAAGTCGTTGGTATCAAATAACTTAGAGAAAATTCGGGCGGCCCGCCTTGTCGTAAGTCCTTTGCTGATAAGGGTTTACGTCAATTGCTGCTTGATAGCCATCAAAACTTCTATATCTATCTTCCATGATTCTGGTATAGCCAACTTCCCAGCATGAATTTTTCTATGACAATTACAACATACGCACATACATTTAGACATTTCTTTAATAATAGCATCAATACTATTTACTTTAGTAATATCGTATTTTTTTAACTCTACATGATGAAAATCTAAACATACATCATCCATATCATTACAATAAAAACATCCTAAAGTTTGCTTACATAATTGTACAAATTTTTGAGATTTATTTCTATATTCTTGATAGTATTTTTTATTCCTATGGTAAGACTCTCTATTTTTTTCTAAATTCCTCGACCCCTTTTTACATGACTTACAACAAGATTCTAGTCCGTCTGATTTAGTTTTATCTTTATAAAATGCAGTGATACCTTTCTCTATATTGCATCTTGGACAAAGCTTATTTTTCATTCTGATGGCTCCTGGAGGCAATAGTATAATGTTCCACAATATTATACACCATAAAAACAAAATCGCCACCCATTTCTGAGCGGCGACTTCGTTTTGCTAATGATAAAGAAGAAGTTAGACCGCACTAGCAAATTGCATCGCTGTATTCAACGCCTTGATATTATCATTGGCATTCAGGCCGAACCACAGTGAGTCGAGACGATTATCCTCTGTGCGACCCTTATTATAATTTAGGTACTCATTATACCCATTATAGGCCGCCCAATAAGTGCCTCTCACACCCGTCGCACTCTGCTTCGGGCCTTCGATCAGAGTCAGAATCTCGTCCATGATGTTTCTGGTACGAGTCTTGATCTGATCGTCTGGCGTACCGTCAATGTCGAGCATCACCTTGACATAACGACGAACGTCGGCCTGATTGAAATTCTTGGACGCGAGGAATTTGAACTGCTCCGCAGTCGCTTCAAACTCCATATTGATGTTGTCCATAATGTCTCGCACGTTTTCCAGATTGGTCTTGCTGGAGCGTGTGTGACGAATACGGATCAACTTGGAACCACTGCTCTTGCTATGGGCCATTGCCATAGTGTTAGCACACACAACGCGGATCGGCGTATAGCCAACCCGGATAGCTGTCGTGCCATCGTGCGAGTTGCTGAGAAGAATAAACTTCCCAACCTCGTCGCCCTTCACGATCTCGCTATTGTCGCGGTTCAGTTGGGCCAGAACCCAAACTTTCTGACCGCTGTGGAGAGAACCGGCAGTATGCAACGCACACTCGCCAGCATCCAGAAATGGCTGGAACCAATCGAACGCTTCGCTGTTTTGCAGCGGGGTGTATCGCGGGCCGACAACACCCAAAATGCTATCGTCCGTTTTGCGATAGGTCGCACGGGCCGGAACGGGTTGACCGTCCACCGTGACCAAATCCTTCAGACCAACTTCCCAATCCAAACCGGCGGCAGTCATCGCCTCCGAAACCGTGGGAGCCTCGTCGAGCTGGTTGCCCAGACCGTGCCACGGGGTCGCACCAACAAACATCATCTGTTCAACTGCATGAGCCATAATCATCCCTTTCGTGTTGCTGTTCAATCGTTCTTATACGCTGATTCTACACTATGTTATCGTCACTGTCAAGCGAAAACTTTGGAAAAATTCCGCGGGTCGTAAGTTGTTGCTGGATAAGGACTTACGTCGGGCCGGGGCGCCCGCATTCTTCCTAAGTCTTTGGCTGGTAAGGGTTTAGAAGAAACGTCCCGAACTGCTTCTCAAAATATTTAGAATTAGAAGCATTGAAAGCACACTCCTCACCAAGATAGAAGTATGCTCCGATACACTTTGCTCGCGGAGTATCATCGTGAATACTATCCATAATATGCTTGATAGTATTACCAGAACAAATCAAATCGTCTACAATAACATAGCGTGATGGAGTAACCCCTTCGATAAAAAATTCGCTGTATCGTTTTTCGTCTTTACGAACAACAATAATATTCTTATTTAGAATCTCTGCAATCTGTGGCACAACCATCAACCCACTCACGCCACAACAAGCAATACTATCAAAATCATTCTCAATCTTACGCAGAGAGCAGATAGCCTTGATAATCACACTATTTCTATATTTGTGATTTAATACTCGGCTAGTATGGGCGGCACCTTGGATGATTTTACCGTCTGGGGTTCGTCGGAAGTCATCAAGTTCTTGCTGGAAAGCGTTCATAAAAGAGTGGATGGCCGGATTCGAACCAGCAGCTAAGAAAGAAAGGAATAAAGAATATAGTCTAGTCCCACCTAGAAGCATCCACAATAATTAGTCTTGTTCTTCTTCAGAAATACTTGGGTAGTAATTCTTACCATAAGAAGGAACTTCATCATCTTCCTCCTCGTCATCTTGCATCCAAGGTTCTTCATCTAGACCAAGATCCTCGGCATTTTCTACTAATTCATCATAGTCATAGTCATACTGATCGTCATCATCACTATAACGCATAATCTACCTTCCTTTCTTATCCCTATTTTACACCAACAATCAACAATTGTCAAGTGGGCCCTCGGGGACTCGAACCCCGAACCTAAGAGTTAAAAGCTCCTTGCTCTGCCAATTGAGCTAAAGGCCCATCATTCTACACTATACCTCTACGGATACCAATTCCAGTAAAGTATCCATAATGGCATTTACTCTAGCAATATTTTCTTTAACAGTAATATCAATATCCTCTGAATCCAAATGTTCCTGAGTCATACTCTGTGCATACATAAGGCTATCAATAAGAGTATGAACCTCGGTCTTAGTAACTTCCAAAACAAAACGATCTTCAATAAGTTTCATCATCTACTCCTTAATTTCTTTGTAAGAATAACTTTCCACACTTTCACTAGTCAAATCATAAAGCTTATCAAACACATCAGCCCAATCAAAATCCTCTTGCATAGAGAGTTGAATGTCAGCCAGGGTTTGACCGTCCTCGGTCACAATATCATAGATGCGAAGGTTCTTCATCTTAGGTTCCTTTCTTATTCCAATAGTCTACCATACCATTATCGGCTTGTCAAGAGGCAAAGGGTTAGAAATTCTCGCTGACTACTTCCACAACTTCCAAATCCGTAGGATTAGCAGAAACAAATGACCCCACGGAGAATCGAACTCCGATCTACAGCGTGAAAGGCTGTCGTCCTAGCCGTTAGACTATGGGGCCACACTCGCAACTCAACGCCAGCCTCCGATTAGCAATCATACACTAGTTATCGGCAGTTGTCAAGAACAAACTTTAGAAAATTCTAAGTCGTTATGCTGTAAGCATTTACGTCGAACGCGGCCCGCCGGATTTGCTCTAAGTCCTTTCATATCAACAACTTAAATCGGAAACTGAGGGATTCGAACCCCCGGAAGTTTTTACACTTCTTCTGATTAGTAATCAGACGCATTCGGCCGCTCTGCCAAGTTTCCTAAGCACTAGAGGTAGGACTCGAACCTACAGGTCTTTCGACGGTTGATTAACAGTCAACTGCGTTTACCATTCCGCCACTCTAGTAAATTCCGGGACTAGGATTTGAACCCAGACAAAGAGGACCAAAACCTCTGGTGCTACCGTTACACTATCCCGGAGAGCCCACAACTAGAATCGAACTAGTATTAGATGATTACAAATCAACTGTAATGCCTTTATACTATGCGGGCGTGACCTATTATAATCAATAATCCCCACTCTCGCAAGCCCTGCGATTTTCAGCGGATCGGGTTCGCTGACGCTTGGGGCGATTGTCCATAACGGTATGCCGGTGTTCCTTGTGACCCGTAGGAACCTGCCACTGCGGTCGCACCTTGAGCTTGATATGGTTGCGGCGTGGTCGAATATCGTCGTTGTTGTGGAGCGTAATCATACCAGATTCCATTTTCGTGTAGGTAAAAAATTCTATCAATGTTAGGATCGTAAGCCATCAGACAGTATTGTATCGGATAAACTACCTTTGTCAAGACCTGTTTTTGAGGCATCTTGGGAAATTTTATATCTCCCTTTTGGTAGTCTTTCACCCCCGTATATGCCAGCCCAAGAATCGTAACCACAATGCCAATCCACTGGATCATCCTCTCACCCCTCGTTGATAGTCGTCTCGTTCTCATATATCTATTATCGACCAGTCAGAGAAGAAACTTGAGGGGATTTTTGGATTTGCTCTAAAGCTTTGTGGATTAAAGACTTACATCAAAGCCGGGCGGCCCCGCTTGCCATAAGTGCAATGGCAGCAAGGGTTTACGTCAATTATTCATCGCCAGAATTATCAAAACTCTGAAAAAGTGAATCAACATCCTCAACCGTCCAAGGATAAGGACTATTATTATTTTTTATATGTTCGTTCAAACACTCAAGAGCGTCCAGAATAATTTCCATATCATGCTTTTCTATGTAGTAATTCATCCTATTCCTCTATATCTATTTGTGTGTTTATGTATTCCATATCTATATCACACTTATCACACACTGGTGTTCCATTTTCTGAATACCACCAAGGTTCTACATAAACTTTATTGTCGCACTCGGGACATTCCCACAAATGCCTTACTTTTTTCTCATCAATAATAATCCACATTATTCAATACTCCATCCGGCATCTTTTAGAATATGGGTAGTATGTAACACACAAGTTAATCCATCAGCATTTGTATAGTCTTTATATCCACGCTCATCAAGATAGATATGCTCATCTAGTGTATCATTTTCATTTGTTTCCCATATAGCATCCATCGCAGCATCCCGTGGACATTTGTTGCAGGAGTAAATTAGTTCTAGTGTCCCACATTTGATATAGTATTTGCTCATTATTGTTTCTCCCGAAACTTTTGGCAGTGAACACAATTACATTCTCCATATCCACCATCATAAGCATCGTAATCGTAATCAAACTTCCCATAAATATCTTCATCCCAATCAGTAAAACTCTCAATCCCAAGGTCAATCACAACCGGAACCCATGATCCTTTGCGTCGAACATAACCAAAGTTACCCTTGTGAGAATCATTATACTCTAAGCCATGCTCACCCAAATCATAAACTAGCTCAGAGATAGTAGTACCGTTCTTACATTCGCTCTGAAAACATTCACCATCACAATCCTCATCATGACATTCCGGCATAGTACGAGCCACTTCGGTCAAATAACCATGAGCAGTCAACTCACCATCATGCCTACGAATCATACCAACATCCCCATATACCATAGGAGCCAAATTAAACTCGGCCAGATATTTTTGAACCCGATGGGCAAACTCTGCTTCTTGTTTATTCTCAAATTCTTTAAAGCCCACACGTTTACGGCCAATCTTTTTGTCTTTAATAATATAGAAAGCATTTTTACTTCCTGCATCATCATACAATCCAACGTAGCTCATAGCTTTCCCTTTCCAAGTTGGTGATACTCCACCATTCTACAGTATCTTATCGACAAATGCAATAGTGAAACTTGAATAATCTCTAAAGTCTTATGAGTCAAGGACTTACGACCGATCCGTCCGCTCGCCCTTGCCGTAAGTCTTTTACTGACAAGGATTTATAGAAAATCTCCTCTCCCCGTCAATTTTTGGTGTATTATTATTTAAAGGAGCTTTTATGAAAAAAACACCCCAGTCCAAGATTGATAATAATTGTAAATGGGCTAAAAATAATGTTAATAAAGTACGTCAATATAAACGCAAATACAAACACGAACAAAAAAGATTAGCCAGAGAACATATTAAATTCATAAAAGAACTTTCTGGTTGTAAAACTTGTGGAAATAAAAATATCCACTGTCTAGATTTCCATCATCGCCCTAAAACTAAAAAGAAAAATACAGTATGTAATCTTGTACGTCATGGATATTCTCTTGAAATAATTAAAAGAGAAATAAAAAAATGTGATATTATTTGCTCTAATTGCCATAGAACATATCATTACACTGGCAAGTATATGAGGAATAAAAAAGGTGCCTTAGTACATACTATTAAATCAAATAGTAAGTGCTTATATTGTAGTTGTAATAATATAGAATGTCTAGATTTTCATCACACAGATGACAATAAAGAACATAGTATAGGTGCAATGATACGAGATAAAGCCGTATCTATAGAACAGTTAAAAACAGAGATTGAAAAATGTATCATACTCTGCTCTAACTGTCATAGAACGCTTCATGCTAATGACAGGGAAAAAGAACATTAGGCTTATCTTTATCGAGACACATATTGCAAGCCTGACTATCCTTTGTTCCAGTGCATGTAACAAATGAACGACCACGACGAATCTCTGGACAAGTGATAAACTTTTCACCTTCAAGTATTACCAGTTTCGGTAGAGCCTGACGCCATGCGTCTGCCTTTGCTTTATTTTTGGGTCGCTTTGGTGCAATTTTTTGGTCGCTGTCACACCATGCGAACTTGGTAAAACCCTTAGATTTTGCAATCTTCATATGTTCACCATTATGAATACTAGCAAAGATAGAAAAATACTTGCCAAGTTGTGCTGGAATACGCTCGTCATAAACATGGGTATAAAACCACATTTTTGGCAAAGTATCACCATCGGCCAGAATACTATCGCAAGCCCAGACTACATTCTCTACAAAGCTAATATCAAGTTCGCCATTCAGCAACCAATCGCCACGTTCCATAAATCGAATACTACGATTACGACGCTTGGCTTCTAGAATCATAGAGCGGATACGATTCTTTTCTGTGATAAGATTCTGCATACCAGCAGGGCGAACACCCGGATAAATCTTCTCAGTGTTTTCGGCATAACAACCATTATCAAGAAATGCACAGTCTGGCGGGCAAGTATCCCCAACCGGGCGAGAAACTACCAGACAATTTTTGCCGAGCTTGTCATTACCTTCAGCGTACTTCATGTTCTTCTCCTGTGTCTACTGATTCTACACTATGGTATCGGCATAGTCAAGCGAAAAACTTCAAAAAATTATTCTTGATGCAAGTTGTTGTGAAATAAGGACTTACGACGAACCGGGGCGGCCGGGCTTGTCCTAAGTGCTTATGCAGTAAGGGTTTATGACAAACGAGAGCGACGGGACTCGAACCCGCAACCTCTAGCGTGACAAGCTAGCGATCTAACCAATTGATCTACGCCCCCAATAATAGCCCCAAGAGGAATCGAACCTCTAACCAGTGCTTAGAAGGCACTTGTTATATCCATTTAACTATGGGGCCGCAATACCGCAAGCCCCCACGGCGTCCCGTGGAGGCTCGCAGCCATTATAACTCCTTAGAGTCGATCACGCAACTGCTTCAGTAGTTTCCTTTTCTACCTTACCGTCATGGGCATCACCAGCCTGTTCAGCAGTCACACCCGTAACCCTCGCTCGCCACACCTTATAACCTTGCTCGCTGAAAGCCTTGACCTCACCGGCCTTGACATTAGCGTGAACATCGCCAGGAAGGCTATCGCTCAGGCAATCACGAATCGAATCAACCACGCCGTCACGATCAAGCTCATCGGCCACAACATCAACCACAAAACTAAACTTCTTCATCTTACATTCTCCAAAAAGTGTTACAGTTACCAAATCGTTCTAGTATCAGTATACGCTACTGTTACCCACTTGTCAAGTCCGTCGTGATGGTTTCTGTTGTTGGCATCATCGCGGAGTCTTGTCTCGTGATACTCTCATTCTACAGTATAGTATCGTCATTGTCAAGCCGGAACTTGAGTGTCCCTCAAAAATTTTTGTTTTTGTCCTAAGTTGTTTGCTGATAAGGACTTATGTCAAATTCGGCCCGCCCCGTTTGCCGTAAGTCTTTACAGCATAGGGGTTTAGGTTATGAGAGATAACCCTCACAACCCAATCCAGCCAGATCACGCAGCAGTGCCTCTGCCGCTTCGGGCGTTTTCAGCATCATGCTCTGCTTGGTTCCTGCCGGTGCCGGATACCACTTGTCGTACTTCCAACCACCAACCAGAAAGTCGGTCCAATCCTTTGCCTCTTTCAGTCCCCACCCGGTGTGAAGACGAATAGCTTTGATGCAAGGGATACGATTATCCGTATTCATTCCAGCAGTAATCGTCACACAACGACGCTGGTTCACACCCAGTGCAACTTCCAACGAGCAAACAATCTTCTCGAACATGTCGAGACTGCAACCGTTGGCAATCATGTTCAGAGACTCACGGACGCTCAGTTCGACTTTGATCATAAATTCCAAAACTTTCTGTATACTTAGGGTCTATCTCGTAAATGCCGTCAAAATTTCCGTTACGTTCTTCCAGAATATGTACCTGTCGCCCATCGGTAACTAAGGTGTCATACTCACTGTTATCCCAAACAAATTCACCACCATCACTCTCCCTACGCCAATGTACGTCTTTGATTGGGTTATAATACAACTTCTCAAGATTGTCAATAGGCAAAGAGGGATAAAAATCCTTGCGAAGCATAACTTCTTCACACTGCACCCAACCACTAACATTCTTTTTCTGTTTCTTATTGACCCATTTTGCCCTAGCTACCTTATTTACCAGCTTGCAACCACGCATCTCTAACTGGTATTCTGTAGGATCTACATAAAATTGGTCAACCCTTTTCTTACCCTGCATAATATTTACTTGCCACTTCCGATAGTTCTGCCCATTGAGCAGATGGAATCGTACTTCGGCGTGTTTTTCGACCGTTTTCATTTACCTCTCCCGATAACAACGCATGACGTAGGCTCGTCGCCTTCCATATCCTTGTAGTACGTTGCGTGTCGCCCATTATACCAATAAAGCTTTTCTTGTCCATCCCAATTATCATCAACAACAACAGCCCCATTCCTCTGAACTTCGATATTGTCGTATCCACCCTCGTAACCCGGCACCAGTACCAGCATATCTTGGGGTAGCTTGTTCAGTTCTTCGATCAATTCGGCAACAGTCATCATATTCCCTTTCGTGTTACCACTATCTTACACTACTATTATCGACAAGTCAAGAGGGAATCTTGAAAAAATATTGCTAATCGTAAAGTCTTTAGAGATAAGGACTTACGTCGAAACCGGCCCGCCCGATTTGCTCTAAGTCGTTATGTAGCGGTAACTTATGTACCACCAACCACAATCTCCGCATAAACTCCAAACAAGACCATGCTTATCAACAGTATACATAATTTCATTACAGTTGCCACAACCACACATGTTAAAAGTTTTCATAATTTCAACCACTAGGATAATCTGGTGGGTAAGGCTGTTCTGGTGGTGGTGGTTTTGGTTGCCCCTCATCGGGTTGCCAGTATGGAGCATCCATATAATCTACATTACCGGGAGCTTCACTACAATCAATATTGTGAATACAAAAAGGATCATTATAGTTTATCCTATATGTTCCACGCCACACACCAATAGGCTCACCATAATAGATGATCTTCTGACCATTAATAGGACGACGAGGTCCGTGGAAACTAATCCATTCCATTAGGATGCCACCTCTGTTTCGCAGTCCATCAGTTTATTAAAAACACGTTCTTGCATCTTCATAAACTGATTCTGATTTCCCCAATATTCTCCACGCTCCATATTCTCACATACCAGATTATACAAATAGTTAATTTCGGTTTTGGTCAGCTCAAGCGTTGTAGTTTTCATCCCTTAGTAACCTCAATACTCCACTTAGTACCCTTCAACTCAGCAATCACACACATGTCCAACTTAACCAGTTCAGCCACAATTTCGGCCAAACGCTCAATCTCATTAATATTTAAGTAGATCATTATACCCTCATCACTATCTTTTCGTACTCAGTAATCAAATCAGTCACCGTTATACCATACTTCTCTGCTAAAGTCAATGCGTCTTTTTTAGCAGGACTCCTGATCATCATTGGGTTTTTAAGAACCCTAAGAACATAAACTATCGCTGCGTTTCTATCTGATTCTTCTTTATTCATCACTTCTCCTTTGTATTGTTATACCGGCTGTTAATGGATCGACTTACCAGATAACAGGGTTTGAACCTGTAACTCCTCTCATCTCTGAGTGGAACTCTGCCATTTGAGTTATATCCAGCGATAGTTTTACAGATAATGTCCGGTATCACGCATTAACTAACCTCAAGGTTTTACCTTATCTAAGGTTTCTATCCGACCCCTGTTTGTAATCAGCGAACCATTTACGACTCCGGTTCTATACTCCACTAATACCCGATATTTTTAACCCTTGGGCCAGGTAAACACTAGTGGAAACCGTCCACGGAAACCTCCCTGAGATTGTTCATGAAGCAATCTGTCTGGCTCTTGGGAACGATTACTGATTGTATTATAACGTGGTGAGGACGCGATCCCCCATAGATTGGCACTACTATCCAGTGCGTAACCGGCACTGTCAGCATCATCGCTGCCGCGACATGCGATGCTTATCGTAATGAGTTACCCAACCTAGTCCAAGGCATGGACCCACGAGTTTTGTATTGTAAAGCAGATAGGGTTGAGCCATACTCGACAGCCATTTAACCGTGGCTACTTTGATATCATTCTGCCAGCGGCCCTCATCTGCTTGTTTCTTAACTATACCTCATTATTTTTTGTTGTCAAGTATTTTTGAAAGAACAGGACAGGCAGCACTGGGCGTCGCACCCACCATAGTACGCGAACTATGTTGCTTCAACGTAGGTCTATTTAGCAGTTTATCTTGGCCTTCGATAAACGCGAACAACCTTGTGCTACCTGTCTTGTCCTCTCTTGTTCAATCATTCTACATCTATTATCGTCACTTGTCAAGAGGCTTCTGTAGGAATTCCAAAAATTTTTTAGTATTGACGTAACCCTATGATACACAAGCACTTACATCAAAGTCGGCCGCCCGCCCTATCCCTAAGTTCTTTAAGGATAAGGACTTACGATCAGTAGTCTTCAGCCTCAATAGGCTCGTCGGCAGAGTAATTGGAGTTGGTCAACACTTCTGGCCTATACTTACTCAACTTTTTATCCAGACACTCCAAACAAACCCTACCCAGTGGAATTCCCCTAGCATCACTTTCCCACCAACTTTTCTTGCCAGACCCACATGGACAAACTCTCATGATATCCCCTTAGTTATTACTAGCCCCAATAGACTCACGAACCCTAACCGCACCTTCGTTCTTGGCAATCTCAAGAGCCCTACAAAAGAACTCAAAGAAAATATCCAACTCATCATGAATAGACTGCTCATCCACAGTAGCAGCATTAAACAGACGAATGGAAAAATCGGCCACACAATCACAAACAGCCATACGTTCATCATCTGTCAACATAAAATTCTCCCTTTCTGCTCAATATACTCTATGAAAAACTCTTTGTCAAGCCCCAACTATTGGCTGACTATACCCACTCAGCCCGACCCGCTAGGGTTAGGCGGGACAACTATAGGTAATTCGCTCAAGCAGCAAATTTTTCCCATAAAGTTTCTCAGCCTGACACAACGCATGATAGGTACTATACGCTTGAATATAGCCCACCACCTTATTACCCTTCATGACCATATAGGTATCGGTACTCATTCGTCATCCTCCTCTTGTGTTCCTGCGAACATGGTTTCCCACTCCTGAGCATCAATTCCCGTTTTTAGAATCTCACGATCATCCGCATTGAGATACGGGAAAGCAACTTGAATCAACTCTCCGTTGACCCAACGCTGGGCATCGTCAAGTCGAGTGACTATGGAAAAAGGACGACCGCCAGTAGACAACCCACTGAACTCGATCATACCCTCATCACTAACCTTGCGAGTCACCTTGTCCGTCAAAGCATATGGCGTAAACAGCATCTTTTTCTCCTTTTGATTCCCTGTATTCTACACTACTATTATCGGCTTGTCAAGAGGAAAAACTTGAACAAAAAAAGATTGCCGTAAAGTGTTGAGAGATAAAGACTTACGACTCGCGGGGCGGGCCGACCTCGCCCTAAGTGCTGCCGTAGCAACGACTTAGGGGTTGGTCAGTTAGTAGGCAGAGACTGCTAGTTTTTAGAACAGGTTAGCAAACCCACTCTTGAACAAAGCACCGGCCAGCAACGGCTTTCGGCACTTCGTTACACGTTCTGCATAGAAGTTACGCACCTTGCCATCCGCAGTTCG
>Ga0208487_1000131_pt1 | contig 18477 bp, 14 predicted proteins | sample LakMenEpi21Sep12_FD_150723 | JGI IMG/M metagenome (GOLD analysis project Ga0208487, IMG submission 150723) | Freshwater microbial communities from Lake Mendota, WI - 21SEP2012 deep hole epilimnion (SPAdes) | ecosystem: Environmental > Aquatic > Freshwater > Lake > Epilimnion/Euphotic zone ...
TGAAGTTGCGATTGGCAAGTTGTATCCACACGGCGCGTCCGAGGGGCTCGTCAAGGCCCTCGAGTCGGTCCTGGAGCGATCGATGAAGAGGGAGGCAGCTAGCCCCTTGGTGCTTGCCGAGTTGGACATTGCGACGCACACCAAGCGGCTTGTCGCGGTACTGCAGGGGAAATCGAGTTTCGATTGACCCGAATCGCAAACCTCGAGCTCGGATTCGTGTAGGCGATCGGCCGCAATTCGCTATAATTCTGCGTTTTCCAGCCGGTCAAACCATTGTGTGCTTCGTATGAACAGTTCGCAGTCCCACGACTCCAAACGCCCTGAGCCCTCTGGCTATTCCGCCGATGCATTGCAAAACGAACGCGTACTAGTTTTGGACTTCGGTTCTCAATTCGCACAGCTCATCGCAAGGCGGGTCAGGGATCAGAATGTCTACTGCGAAATTGTCAGGCATGACATTTCGGCTCAGACGGTTCTGGCTCGAAAACCCGCAGCGATCATTTTTTCCGGTGGTCCTTCGAGCGTTTACGATCCGTCGGCGCCGGCTTGCGATCCTGGCCTTTTCGATCTTGGGATTCCCATTTTGGGGATCTGCTATGGAATGCAGTTGACGGCTCATCGTCTTGGCGGTGCGGTTCAGGCATGTCCGGCCCGAGAGTATGGTCGGGCTCGTTTGTCGATCGGTAACATGGAGAAGTTATTTGCAGGGTTTCCAGCCCAGATCGACGTCTGGATGAGTCATGGCGACCAGGTCGATCGACTACCTGAGGGATTTGAGACCATCGCAGGGACAGAGACATGCCCGCATGCGGCGATCAAGCATCGGAGCAAACCGATTTACGGGATCCAGTTCCATCCCGAGGTATCCCACACGGCCTTGGGTGGAACGTTGATCCACAACTTTTTGTACAATGTCGCTGGTTGCCAGGGGCGATGGCATTTGTCGAACTTTGCCGAGCAGACCATATCGCAGTTGCGTCAGAAGATTGGATCGGACCGAGTCATTTGCGGGTTGTCCGGTGGGGTGGATTCCTCGGTCACGGCGGCTTTGCTCTACAAGGCGATCGGGCCGCAGTTGACTTGTATTTTGATCGATAATGGTTTGTTGCGCAAAGACGAGCAGGCGGCCGTCATCGGCGAATTCACCGATCATTTCAAGGCCGATCTGCGGGTCGTCCATGCTGGTGAGCGGTTCTTGAGTGCTTTGGCAGGAATCCGCGACCCGCAGGAAAAGCGGCGGAGGATTGGCCATGCCTTCATCGATTGCTTCAAGGAGGAGGCACAAAAGATCAACGGGGCGAGGTATTTGGCACAAGGAACCTTGTATCCCGACGTGATTGAAAGTGGGGCGGCCCCGGACGGTCCCGCAGCGACGATCAAACTTCATCACAACGTCGGAGGGCTTCCCGAGCAACTCGGATTCGATCTGGTCGAACCCCTTCGCGATCTGTTCAAGGACGAGGTTCGCAAGCTCGGCATTGAGCTTGGACTGCCTGAACATCTCGTATGGCGGCATCCGTTTCCAGGTCCGGGCCTTGCGGTTCGCTGCCTCGGTGAGGTGACCGAAGCGAAGCTTGATGTGCTCCGGGAAGCCGACGAGATTCTCATCGCTGAGATCAAAAACGCCGATCTGTACCGAGAGACCTCCCAAGCCTTTGTCGTTTTGCTTGAATCCCAAAGCGTCGGGGTCATGGGCGATTCGCGCACGTACGAGAATGCCGTCGCGGTCCGTTGCGTCAACACCGACGATTTCATGACCGCCGACTGGAGTCGGCTACCTTACGACCTGTTGGCCCGAGTCTCGACTCGGATTATCAACGAGGTCCGAGGCGTCAACCGAGTCTGCTACGACATCAGCTCCAAACCCCCAGCAACCATCGAGTGGGAATAGCCAACAACGGATTTTTATGAACCGGCAATACATCTTCCAAATCGAAAAGCTCACCAAGCGTCACGGGCAAAAAGAGGTCCTCAAGGACATATGGTTATCGTTTTACCCGGGGGCCAAGATCGGGGTTCTGGGGTCCAACGGCGCCGGCAAGAGTACCTTGTTGCGAATCATGGCAGGCATCGACAAGAACTTTGACGGTACGGCCCGGCTATCCAACGGATTTACCGTAGGTTATTTGTCCCAGGAGCCCCAGCTCGATGCCCAAAAGAACGTGCAGGGGAATGTCGAACAAGCCGTTGCACCGAAGCGAAAGATCCTCGATCGGTTCAATGAAATCTCTGGGCTTCTCGGTGAGGTGACCGACGACAAAGAGATGCAAAAACTCTGCGATGAGATGGCTAAGCTCCAGGACATCATCGACGCTCAGAATCTATGGGAACTCGATCGCCAGGTCGAAATGTCGATGGATGTGATGAATTTGCCGCCGGGCGATGCGGATGTGACAAAGCTCTCCGGTGGGGAGCGTCGGCGCGTAGCGCTTTGCAAACTGCTGCTCGAGCAGCCCGATTTGCTGTTGCTCGATGAGCCGACGAACCACTTGGATGCCGAAGCCGTCCATTGGCTCGAACAGCATTTAGCGCAGTACCCTGGAACGGTCGTTGCCGTGACCCACGACCGATACTTCTTGGACAATGTCGCGCAGTGGATCCTCGAACTCGATCGCGGATCGGGGTTTCCTTTCGAGGGAAATTACACCTCTTGGCTGGAGCAAAAGCAGAAGCGATTGCAGATCGAACAAAAGTCGGCCGTGGCGCGGCAGAAAACTCTCGATCGGGAGCTCGAATGGATCCGATTGTCGCCGCGAGCAAGGCAAGCCAAGAACAAGGCCCGGATCAGCGCGTACGAACAGCTTGCAGCTCAGCAATTCGAGGAGCGACCCGACGAGCTGGAAATCCAAATTCCGCCTGGGAAGCATCTTGGAGAAGTCGTCGTCGAGGCCAGCGGAGTCTCGAAGGCTTTCGGGGATCGGATGCTCTTTGACAACCTCGAGTTCCGTTTGCCTCCTGGGGGGATCGTCGGCGTGATCGGACCAAACGGGGCTGGCAAAACCACCTTGTTTCGAATGATGATAGGACAGGAGACCCCTGACAGCGGTACGATTCGAGTGGGCGATACGGTAGAGCTCGGGTATGTCGATCAATCCCGCGATTCCTTGACCGCGACGAACACGCTGTTCCAAGAAATCTCCGGAGGGGTCGATTGGCTCGACATGGGCGGAAAGCGGCTCAACTCGCGGGCTTACGTTTCGAAATTCAACTTCAAGGGGACCGACCAAGAGAAGAAAGTCGGGGATTTATCCGGCGGGGAGCGCAACCGCGTGCACTTGGCCAAGCTCTTGCGTCGGGGTTGCAATGTGCTGTTGCTGGACGAACCGACGAATGACTTGGACGTCGATACGCTCCGTGCCTTGGAGGAAGCCATTTTGAACTTCGCCGGCTGCGTCGTGGTCATCACCCACGATCGATGGTTTTTGGATAGGATTGCGACGCATATATTGGCCTTCGAGGGAGATGGCTATGTTCATTGGTGCGAAGGCAATTTCCAGACCTATGAGGAGCAGCGCAAGGAGCGGCTTGGGATTTCAAGCGACGAGCCGCAGCGTTTCCGATATCGAAAACTGACCAATTGAATCTTCGGGGTGGGATCGCTTCCCACTAAAACCACGGCTACTGCTAAAACTTCGGCTACTTTGGTACAATTGCATCTTCCAGGTTTGCTCACACCCTCTTCTCCTTGTCCTCTTGAAAGGCGCAACGAACATGAATCCATTCGATATTCTCACAGAAATCCTCAACGCTGGTGCCGCCGCGCAGCAACCCCAGGGGGGCGGGCAACGTCGCCAGGCTCCCTCGGGTGCCGATATCTTGAAGGACATTCTCGGGGGCGGTCCAGCCACTGGGCGCGATAACTCGACCTCTGGCGGTGTTCAATTCCCAGGCGTGTTGAAAGAAGGCAGGGGTGCCAACGGCAAAGCACCCTCGGCATCCGAATTGGAGGACATGCTCGGTGTTGGGAACAAGTCGGCCCCGGCTCCGACCCAGCAGCGTCAACAAGCACCCTCGGGCAACTCGGGCGGATCGGGCAACTCGGGCGGATCGACCGACATCTTTGGGCAACCCCAGCCCAAACAAGCTCCTCCCCAGCTATCTCAAGCCGAACAAGAGCAGATGGTCTTTTTGATCCGCGCGATGATCTATGCCGGAAAGGCCGACGGCAGGATCGATGCTAAGGAGCAGCAAGCGATCCTCGAGCGGATCGGCAATACCAACGAGTCGACCGTTCAGTTCCTGCGTCATGAGTTCGCCAATACGACGAGCGTTCGCGATTTCGCTTGGACGGTCCCTTTGGGGATGGAAGCTGCCGTTTATGCATCTTCGCTTTCGACCATCGATGTCGACACCAAGGAGGAGATCGAGTACCTTCGCGAGCTGGCCCATGGACTTCGTTTGCAGCCAAAGCTCTGCAATCAGATCCATCAGCAGTACGGGGTCAAACCGATTTTCTAGTAGTCAAACCAGCATCAGTGCCTTATACCCAAGTCAAGCATCGTGTCTCATCCAGCGGAAAACCCAGATTCTCACCACCACAAGAACTTCATCGAAACCGAAGTTGAAAAAGACTTTGGGACCAAGGAGTCCTTACAGGGTAGGAAGATTCAGACCCGTTTTCCGCCGGAACCCAATGGCTATCTGCACATTGGACATGCCAAAAGCATCTGCTTGAATTTTGGGCTCGCTCGAACTTACGGTGGCCAGTGCAACCTGCGGTTCGACGACACGAACCCTAGCAAAGAGAGCCAAGAGTACGTCGACTCGATCCAGCGCGACGTGCGTTGGCTCGGCTTTGATTGGGACAATCTCTTCTACGCTTCGGACTACTTCCAACAGCTCTACGATTGGGCATTGCAGTTGATTCGCGAAGGCCATGCCTATGTGTGCGACCTCAACGCCGATCAAATGCGCGAGTACCGAGGCACCCTGACCGAGCCTGGCCGAGATAGTCCTTTTCGAGACCGCTCCGTCGAGGAAAACTTGGACCTGTTCCTCCGCATGAAGAACGGCGAGTTTGCCGAAGGTGCCCGAACGCTTCGAGCAAAAATCGACATGGAAGCGGCCAACTTCAACCTGCGGGATCCTGTCCTTTATCGGATCATGTTCGCTCACCACCATCGGACCGGAAACGACTGGTGCATCTACCCTATGTACGACTGGGCTCACGGTCAGTCCGATTCGATCGAAGGCATCACGCATTCGATCTGCACTTTGGAATTTGAAAACCATCGTCCCTTGTACGATTGGTTTTGCAAGACGCTTCGGATTTTTCATCCGCGACAAATGGAATTCGCTCGCTTGAATCTAAGCTACACGGTCATGAGCAAGCGCAAACTGCTTCAGCTTGTGACCGAAAAGCATGTCGATGGATGGGACGACCCACGCATGCCTACCATCAGCGGATATCGACGTCGAGGATATACACCGGAGTCGCTCCGCAATTTTTGTGAGACGATCGGAGTGGCCCGATTCAACGGTGTGATCGATGTTCTGGTCCTGGAAAATGCGATCCGCGAGCATCTCAATAAAACGACTTCGAGATACATGGCAATCCTCGACCCGGTCAAAATCACATTGACGAACTATCCAGAAGGCCAAGTCGAAGAGCTCGAGGCGGTCAACAACCCGGAAGACCCTGCGGCGGGCACTCGAAAAATCCCGTTTTCCAAAAGCCTCTTTATCGAACGAGAGGACTTTATGGAAACTCCACCTTCGAAGTTCTTTCGGCTCAAGCCAGGTGGAGAGGTCCGTTTACGCTACGCCTACATCATCAAGTGTGAAGAGGTCATCAAGGATTCGGCTGGCAATATTGTTGAGTTGCGGTGCACTTACGACCCAGAGACCAAGAGCGGCTCTGGACCTGCTGCCGAGCGCAAGGTCAAAGGGACCATCCACTGGGTCAGCGCCAAGACGGGCCACTGTGCCGAGGTCCGCCTCTACGATCGATTGTTCCTATCGGAATCCCCCGAGAATGCCCCCGAGGGAAAAAGCTTCCTCGACAACATCAACCCCCATAGCAAAACCATTCGGCACGCGGTGATCGAGCCTGCGTTGGCGCAAATCCAACCTGGAACCCGTGTTCAGTTCGAACGCAATGGGTATTACTGCGCCGACGAGGTCGACTCGCAGCCTGGGGCTCCCGTTTTCAATCGCGTGGTTACCCTCAAGGATACGTGGGCAAAAATCACTGCTAAGGAATAGAGCCAAGTCGTTTGAGGTTCAATTCATAGAACCACAGATCGTCGTTGGGCACGTCCAAACGTATCGATTCGGCGTTTCCTTGTGCATCGAAGATAAAATGGGCCGAACCGGATTCGAACCATGCAAAGGTCTTGTGCCATCGGATAGCGAACGTGTCGTAATGCATCAATTCCAAGTCGGCTTTAAGCTCTGGGTACGCAAGCAATTGCAACTGGAGTTTGCCATCTTGGAGCGTGGTTTGTGCATCGCCGTACATCGTGCATCGGAACTTACCAACGTAGCTTTCCAAGGGATGGCTCGGTGCATCGGTGGGTTTCACAGGCAGGGTTGCTTTTCGGATCCGTTCGTCAAAAGCTTTTCGACTACTGCGGAATTGATCCAACCCCTCTTGGCTACGATTCCCCGCAGTCACCTTTAAAAATCCATCGATGACTTGGTAGACGATCGCATTGCCGATCGGGGTCATGCTGTTGGTCAATACCACGACACCGAATCCGAGTTCAGGAATCATCAACTGCTCGGAGTACATGCCATCGTATCCTCCTCCGTGTCCAACGAGTTTCACGCCATGATAGTCGGCCAACGACCAGCCTAGACCATACGCGCGGAAATGGGTCGATGGGATCCGCTGCGATCGGTTCATCGATACCGGGATGATCGAATGGGGTTGCATGGTTTCGTAGATTCGAGCTTTGCTCACCAACACTCGACCTTGGGAATCCACCCCTTGGCGCATCTGAAACTGCATCCAGCGAGCCATATCGGAAGCGTTCGAGAGGATCCCGCCGGCTGCGGCCATCGAATCCCAGTTCATCCATTCGATGGGATCCGATCGATCCAGATAGGTCTTGTGGGGGGTTGCTACATTTTCAACTCCACCGATCTGCTTGATCGACCATTTCGATCCGGTCATTTCAAGGGGGTCCAGGAGTCGGCTTTGAATGAACTGCCCCCAGGGCATCCCGGATGCAGCCTCAATGACCTCGCCAGCGGCCAGGAACATCAGATTGGAATAGCCGTAATTGGCTCGAAAAGGGAACTCGGGTTTTAGCGATACAGACCGCTGAAGAATCTCTTTGGGGCTATAAGGGGTTCCCCACCAAAGCAAATCTCCGCTGAAGGTCCCGAGTCCACTTCGGTGGCACAAGAGATCCCGGACCCTGATATCGTTGCTTGCAAGGGGATCGGAAAGACGGAACCAGGGCAAGTGCTTCTGCACAGGGTCGTCCCAGGTGAGTTTTCCTTCGTCGACCAAAATTGCCAAGGCATCGGCGGTGAATGCTTTGGTGTTCGAAGCGATTGCAAAAAGGGTTTGATCATCGACGGGTTGTGTTTTTCCTAGTTCTCGGATCCCGTAACCTTTGCTCAGCAGTATTTGGTCCTGGGCTACAATCGCCACCGAGAGTCCTGGTACTTGCCAGGTCTCTCGGGTTTGTTCGATCCATCGATCCAAGGCGTCGATTTGCTCGGCACCGAGTTCGAATCGTTGAGCATCGGTAGCTTTTTGCAAGCCCACGGACTTGTCTTGGGCGTAGCCCCAAGGGCAAGGCGCGAGAGTTAGGAGGCCGGCGAGCACCCAAGCGGATATCGGCCGTCTTTGGATCGCGTTTGATACGAGCTCTTTCATCGTCGCTCCTTAGGTTGATTGCAAAGGACTTCAAGTGCGGTTCATTTTCTTGCGAATGATACCATCGGCCAGACTCGGCCAGATCGCCATCATCAGGGCAAGCAAGCGAGCTTTGGTCGGCACAATCAATTCCGATTTCCGGTGGCAGGCTGCTTGAAGTATTTTCTGGCTCAACCAATTGGGATCGAGTCGATTGAGTGCGACGCCTCCGCCTGGGCGTTGGCTTGCCGGATCGAGACCGCGAGAATGAACGACATCCGCATACCGATCTAGCGTATCTTCGCGTTGGATCGGACCGGGGCATACCAAAAGGAAATGAACACCGCTGGAATCCGATTCTATTCGCCATTGGCGGTGAAGTCCCACCAGGGCATGTTTTGACATCGAATAGCCACCCATACCCGGCCCGGGTACGATTCCTGCAAGCGAGGCGATATTGACAACGACACCGCGGCTTTGGCATAGAGCCGGAAAACAAAACTGAGTCATGGCGTGGGTTGCCAACACGTTGAGTTCGAATTGCTCGGTCAGGTCGGCATGGGTCAATTGCCCGAGCAAACCACGGTCGGACTTGCCGACGGCATTGATCAGCAAATCGCAGCCTTGGACGGCCAGGATATCGCGGAGGGATTCGTCGGGAGCAGGATGGGTTGCGGTTTCGATATCGGAGAAGGCTTTTTGGCCGACGGCCATCTGACGTACATCCAAAGAAACGACGTAGACGCTCTGTGCGCCGGCATCCAGACACTGCTGTCGAACCATGGCCAAACGGTCCTCATCGCGGCCGATGATGACGACATTGGCCGACTGTTGGGAAAGGGCCAAAGCCAGCGCGCGGCCAAGGCCGTTGGATCCTCCGCTGATGACGGCTGTTCGGTTTTTCCAAGATTGGCGCGATCCCATGGGAGGCTTATCGAACCGTCCGTTGACGCACCAAGTTCAACAGGATTGGGATCCTCAATTCGGACGGTTGGGACAATCGGCCGCGGAGCGATTGGATCTCGCTCTGCGTGGCCGAACGGCCAAAGAGGTTGCGGTAGATATCATTGATGTACAGATCCATGTTTCCACGGAAACGGTCGGAGTACTCGGTGCTTGCAAGGAAGGTCGCATAGATTTCGTCGAGCGACTTGCCCCTGGCCAGTTCTCTTTGCCATACGGTGCTTTCCCGATCGGTCATCCGACGACCCGCGAGTTGCTCGTACCAAATTCCAATTTGGTCGATGGGGCGTATGTCGGGGTTAATCCCGCCGCCGGATCCTGAGTTTTGCCCTGGAACCAGTGTTACCGCGACCCTTGGTGATCCGTTAGCAAGGTTGATCGCAGAGGGTGAATTCATTTGCAGGATCGGGAAGCCTCGTTGGACGACTTGCACATCCAGGGCGTATCGGTGATTGGGGCGTACCTGGGAAGGATCCAAATCGACTTGGAAGTCGATTGGCCACCTGCCGGTCAGTGGGACTTGGGTCTCCCCGAGCGAGACGTTCTGCCATTGAGGATAGGTGGTATCGACGACGCGAGCGATGAGCATCATGCCAGCTTGGGCCGGTGGGCGAGAGGCGGTATTGGCGCTACCGAAGACCGAGATCCCGAGTCCAGGGACGTTGCCGTTGAATTGGACGGGGATATTGACCAAACGTCCATCGCGGTGATTCCGGACGAGCAACAAGACTCGGCCTTGCGCATCGACGCGTCTTGCGAGTTCTTCGGAGATATCGAACGTGCGACCGTTGATGATCCCAACTTGGTAGCCACCGACGGCGATAATGATGTCTTGGGCTTCGATTCCCGATTGCTGGGCCACTGAGCCGGGATTGACGCTTGTGACAAGCACGCCGGTGTCGGTGTTTCTCGAGTAGATTCCCAGCCGGAAGTTGGTGGGCGGACGCTGGCCTGGCGGCAGGTATCTGCCTTGGGCCATGCCGTCGGGATTTCCAGAATCGCTAAATGGATCGTTATAGGTTCCGTCGCGATCGCGGTCTTCTTGAGCACAGCAATTCGAGAGGCTCGAGGTACAGAGCATCATCGATATCCAGAGCAAGGCCATCAGGCGGTGGAGCTTGGGGGTGGTCTTGAGTTGGGAGAGCAATCTTTTCATGTTGGCCTACTGTTTCTCTGTTGTGCTTCTCTGATGCGCTTCTGAGTTGGGCTTTGTGTTTCCGGAAATCGGTGGGTTTTACACCGATAGGTCACTTGAGCGTTTCCCAACCGAGCCGTTCTTGTTGCACGGCGATATCGGAACGGTCCAAGGGCACAAACCCATCCTTGATGAGCGTTTCCTGTCCGGCCCGACTGAGGATAAATCGGGCCCACTCCTCGACGACTGGCGGCAGTTTTCCATTGTCATCCAAGGCGACAACGGCATTGAGGTTGCGGAGCAATGGATAGCCCAAGTTGACCGCTTGGATATTTCTTGGCGAGACGATGCGTTGGCCCTCGACACCGATCGCAAGGGCACGAACCGAATCGGCCATCGCTCGATTTGCGCTCACGACGGCGATGGCCTCAGGCATCGCAGCGACGGCGTCGACGATATCGAGCTGGTTTTCTTTTTCGACGGTGATTGCTTTCGGACGATCTTTGAGATTCAAAAACCGCTCGGCCACCGACCGCAGGCCGTGGGATGGGACGATCAGTACATGGGTAAGCGGCTTATCGCCCAAGGGCCCATCGATGCCTAGATCCCCCCATTTTTCGATCGATTTATCGTTTGACAGGCTCATCGGTGAGTTCGTTTTGGGGTTCCAGGCCAACGCGCGAAGCGGATTGTCTTTATGGACGATGATCGAGAGAACGTCGTATCCGACATCGATGGCGATGAGCTTCTTTTTGACATCCTTGCTCCATTGCGCGAGTTCCTCGGGCGTGACTTCCCGGCTGAGCAGGGCGATGGTTGCCGAAGCATCCGAAAACTTCTTAAACGACTCCTCGGAGCCTTGGCAGTCGATCTTGCTCGAGACTTCGGGATGGATTTTCGCGAAGTCTTCGGCCCACATCGTCGCGAGCGATTGCATCAGCGTTGAGCCGACGAATTCGAGCTGACCGGCGATGGGTTTGTCCGGTGCATAGGCAGCGGCTTCCGAGAGCGCATCGGCGCTCAAAAGGACCGTTTCGGTCTTGCTCGGTTCGGGGACTTGAGGGTTCCCTGAGGTGCTATCTTGGCACAGGGCGTAGGTCGAGGATCCGAGGGCGAACGCTAAAAAAAGGAAAACCCCTGCGAGGCTTCTGCTGGTTTGTTCTAATACTCGGATCACTGATACGCTTCCTTATCCGTCGAAATCGAAAACTTAAGTTGCTTTTATCATCTACGATTTAGCAATGCGTGGCAACTGCCCTGAATACGGCTCTGACTGAATGTCGAGGCTGGGCAACAAGGGTTCATTGATACTTATAGATACTCACTGATAACGGTCTGGGAAAAGCCACATCAAGATTCGGTAGGGCCAGGGTTGGGACCAAGGGTTGCCCCAAGGGATCACCGCCGAGACGATGCCCAGGACGATGGCAAGATAGACTAGACCGCGGAAAAAAGGCTTCGATGCGCATCGATCCAGAGCGGGAATCGCCAACCAAATCCAACCTGGTATGATCCAAAACAGCCAGCGAAATCCGCTTGAAACGCCGCCGTAATTGCGGTCCTCAATCTCCCGCGAAGCATAGAAAACCAGACAAGCCAGCGTCACGCTCAGGAGGGCCGCTGCAATCCCGCGTTCGCTGAGCAACCAGGCTCGAATTCCCTTTAGATGATTGGTATCGAGAGACTCGGTTCGGTAGCCTGTTGATCGGCTTAGCGCCTCTGGGCCTTGGATGAGCCAGAACATCGAGCCACAGAGCATCCAAAACCAAATCGGCGTGAGCGAAAAGACCCCATGGTGACCTACCAAAAGATGGACCACATAGTTCCATCGATCCGGCTCGCCCAAATCGACCCCTTTTTTGCTTCCTGGCAACCAATACGATTTGGGATAATCGTACCAATCGTCCCACTCGTAGATTGTCCACGTACCCTTGGCAGGAGGATCTCTCGATGGGGGATCCGAGACGGCCAGGGCGACTCGGTAGGAAGTCGATTCATCGATGACCTGGTAGACCCCATCGAGACGGGCTGGAACGATCCGAGCCTGATCGGTAAGCATCGCATGGGTGTTTTGGGTTTGCTCGCGGATCGTGGCGATCCAGTTTTGCTGCTCGGGCAATGCCTTGATCGCCTTGAGATCGGCTTTCGCTTCGGTGGCCTGATTGAAGCTCGATAGATCTAGCTCTACTTTGGCGATACTAGTTCCCAAACCGCGATGGGAGTAAGGAGGGCGCCAATCGCCGTGCGCCCAGAGGTTGGTTAAGAGAAACGCAACTGCGATCGATGCGGAACCCAAGCCGAATCCGATCAGCATCCGTTTGGGGTCTGCCAGCAGGACGATTGCTCCGATGGCTGTGGCCCAGGCCAAGGCGGGGAGTTCACAAGCCACGCACAGAGCTGTTGCAATACCGAGGCTTAGCCAAGTATTCCAGGGTGCCGACGTTCGGCTTTGTGCGGCTCTTAGGATCTGCCACGCTAGGGCAAGGCTGATGGAAAAGAAGATCGCTCCGTGCAGATGGTTATTGAGGGTCACGACAAAGGTTGTCAAAAAAGTGCCCCAGATTGCAAGGGATAGAGCGGCCATGCGAGTCCAAGCTCGCGGAACATGGGACTCCAACCAACGATGCAAGGAGCACCACCAGAGTGCAAGCGGGACTAGGTTCACAAGGATCAAAACGATTCGGCCGACCAAGTAGGGATCTTCGGTCAGGGATTTGCCTCGAAACGCATAGGTCGCGATCATGACCGGTTTGGTGACGGCCGCGAGCATGAGAGTCAGCAAGGGAGGTTTGCTTGAGTAGCTATGCTCGATGCCGTCGGAGCCGCGGTGACGGACCATGTCGATCGTGTTCCATAGCTTGGACTTTCCCTTCGAGTCGAGAATCTCGACGATGGAGTCGATTTCCCATCGCCCTTCTTGGGTCAGCGCTGCGATCGCACTCCAACGCGATCGATCGTTGGCACTGAGGAACGGGACCTCGTTGTTCACTGCGGTGATGCCCAGGATTCGAGCGGCTTGGACTGCGATGGCCAAGGTGATCATCCACCAGCCGATCGTGCGTGTCGAGATGCTCGGGGAACCATTTTCGAAGTCTTGGGTCATGATCACTAGCCTGTAGAATTCAATTCGTGTTCTTGGCGATTCAGATCGGTTATCAGCACGTGGATCAACTTGGGGGATCGACCCGCGCGGCGATCGAGTAGACGCGTCGAACGGGTTGAGCATTGGCCACGAGCAATTCTGCGATCAAGCCGGTGGCAAACGCTTGGATCCCCACAACGATCAATAGGATCGAAACAAAGAAACTGGCTCGCTCGTGCAAGTGCAATGGGTTCTCATAGCCTGCAAGCCGGGTCCAGACCCAGATACAAATCAGCAGGCCGAGCATAAAGGATCCGACGAAGAAGAGCGCTCCGCCGAGTCCTCCGAGCAAATGCTGTGGCCGGTATCGAAATCGGGTTAGGAAAACGACCGTTGCAAGGTCGAGAAACCCTTTTGGAATTCGGGACCAACCGTACTTGGAACTGCCAAACTCTCGGGGGTGGTGTTCGACGGTGATCTCTGCGACTTTGAACCCTCGCGCGGCTGCTAACACAGGTACAAATCGATGCATTTCGCCGTACAAATCGATCTCTTCGAGCACCTCTCGACGGTAGGCTTTAAACCCGCAGTTGAAATCGTGCAGGGGGATTTTGGAGAAGTATCTTAGGATCGCATTGAAGACCAGCGAGGGCCAGCGTTTGTGCCAAGGATCAAATCGATGCTGTTTCCACCCGCTTACGACGTCGTAGCCTTCACCGAGCTTCGCGAGCATCCTTGGAATCTCCTTAGGATCATCTTGCAAATCGGCATCCATGGTGATGATGATCTTGCCGGTCGCTTCTGCGAAGCCCGCTGCCAATGCTGCTGCTTTTCCGAAATTCCTTCGGAATCGCAATGCCCGCACCGAGCCGCGTGCTTGGGCTAGCTTCTCGATGGCTTGCCAGGATCCATCGGTCGAACCGTCGTCGATCAGTACGATCTCACAGAGGTCCTTATCGCTTGCAGCATCGATGCGACGCACGAGTTCGAAAAGGGTTTCTTGCTCGTTGAGCAAAGGAATCACCACGGAAATAGGATTCATTGCAACTCCTCAATTCGCAATACCCTGGCCAGCAACCGGCGGACCCCCTCGAAGAGCAACATCCCCATGACTAGTCCGAGTCCATCGACGGCCAGATCCATAAGATCGTAATACCTGCCGACCAAGGGTTGCGTTAGCTCATCGAACCAACCATAGAGCAACCCAAAGACAAAGGTGGGGATAACGTAGGCATACCAACCAAAAGATCGAACGCGAAGTTGTACGGCCAAACTCAAAAGGAACCCCAAGACCAAGAAAGCCGAAGTGTGCAGCAGTTTATCCCCAGCCAAACCAATGGTCCTCGGAATATGCTGTTTAGGCAAATGGGTCATGATGAACATAAAAACAAGATACGACAAAGCCACGAGGGTTGAAAGTTTCTTTGGGGTGCTGCTAGCCATGAAATCTTCCGTTTCAATCCGGCACTCGATCGAGAGTTCGGGTCATTTGGCGTGCAAAACATCATTGCGTAAATGGCAAAGAGCCTCGCCGAAAGCGAGGCTCTTTGTTCTTGAGGTCATTGTAGCAAGGGATCTGGGTTAGTCCCACCACCACTGATCTTCGCGCAGATCGCTCGGGGCAGAGAGTTTTTCAGCCGACGCATCGAGCGTGTTGTCGACCTTCGGATCGTTGGCCAATTTGCGGGCGGAGATGTGCACGCCGCCGATCGGGGTGACCAAGGTTCCTTCTTTCCACATGGCGTTGACGGCAGGCTCGACTTGCGAGATCCCATTGTTGATCTTTGTGGAGAGCTTTTCTTCGTCGGCAAAGACCCCGAGGTCCCAGTTGGCTTTTCCATAAAAATCGTTTTGCTGCATGAATGCCGCAACGATGCTCATGTCGAAAAGATTGCGCATTTGACTGAACACAGGCATGACCTCACCGAGGGCTTCAAATTTCTGGGTGAACTCCTTGGCAAAACCCACCGATGCGGCATCGCCGGCCCCTGCTCCTCGGGTTCGTTCTCCGGTCTTGGAAAGAAATTCCTTCTCGCTGGTGAGCTTGGCACCCTGTCCTTGAAGGTGCAATGCAGTACGGTCTTCGTTGGTCGCAACCGTGCCGTAGTCGGCTTCGAAGTACCATCGCTGGAGCGCGCTGGCATTGGCACCGGCCTGTGTGCGAGCGATCCATGGTTTGAAGGGGATCACGGTGTTTTCCAATCCCAGACCGATGAGCTTCATGCGATAATCGGCTTCTACAAGCACACGGGCAAAGTTCGTCTCGCGAGGAACTCCCTTGATAATGACGTTTTGGTAGCCCAAGGCTTGTTTCATTCCGGCCAAGACAGCCGGATTGATTTGATTGGCCCGTCCTCGGAACTGGTCGTTGTACTGATTCATCCGTTTGATCCCTTCTTGGGTCGGCTCGATCGATACGGCAATCGATCCGATCGCATCGTTCGATGGAGCATAGACTCGAAGGGCTACGATCAAATCCATCAGGCTCAGAACCGATCGCCCAGACTTCAGGCCGACTCGGTTGCCGTTTTCCGTCACGTGGATCTTCTCGGCTGGACCTGCGATCACGATGTCGTTGGAGTCGGGTAGGAAAAAGACATACTCGATTCGGGTCAAGCCGGCCAATCCTAGGACTTCATCACCGAGTTCCTGCTGTTCTGACACTCGATTTGCAACCAGCTTTTCCAAGCGGTTCAAGGAGACTTTGCGCATTTCCGACGCTACCACATCGGTATTTCCGACGGTTTGCAAAGCAGCCTTTCGGACCCGCAAGGCCAATGTGTTGTCGACGGCGCTGATCCGCAGAACGCCTTGAGGATCGATTTCGACCCCCCCACCGTTTCCGGTGTCGCCGTTGTTGTTATTGCCGCCGCCGTTGCCGCCGCCATTGTTGTTGTTATTCCCTTGGGAGAATCCCAAGTTCGCCAAGCTCGCAACGAGCGCCAGGGCGGCGATGAATCTTGTGAGTCGATGGAACGGTTTTTGGAAAAGCATCAGCATTCGCCTTGTACTACGTTTCGCGGTAACGGATTTAGCGTATTTCAGTTCGTGGCCCGATAGTTTATTGGCCAGGCTATCGGCTAGCCTATCGGCCAAACGGGCAACGCTACAACCTCTGGTCTGGTATCGGACCGTCGTTGGGTTGCATCAATTCTCAAATACGGTAACTCTTAAGAATAGTTCCCCTTGGGGTGGATATCAACAATTTGGGCAAAATAGGCGGGTGGGGTGAGGCCGGATTGATTAGATTTTTCGTTAAAACCAGGGTTTTCGTTGGAATCGCTCAAGTTCGCTTGACGGTGAAACCCAGCCAACGCTAAATCCTACGTAGGCGGTACGGTCCTTTTGCTTCGGTAACCTCATCTACCCACGGCTCGAAAACTTGTCGGCAACCCCTGGAAATCGCAACCTCAAGGCATCAACCCCTGGGCTCTCATGGCTCGAGAGCGCTGCGCGTTTCTTTGTATTCGTTGGGTTGTCCCTGGTGATCGAGCACTCGGGATTGGCCCAAGCTCCCTTTCCATCGACCACACCCGGGAGTATGCCTCCTAGCCCGGGTTACCCGTCGACTCCCGCCGGCGGTGCATCGGGCGCGTTCCCTGCAACAACCCTACCCCCCTACTCTGCACCGCCACCGACCTACGCCGCACCGCCACCGACCTATTCGGTACCGCCGCCGACCTACGGGGTGCCACCTGCATCCGTTCCTTCGTCGAACTACAACCCTTACGCGCCAACGTTTCGTCCAAGCACTGCTCCTTCCTCAGCCGTTGCTCCGCCGATGTACCCCCCGGCCTATCCGTCCGCTTCGACTTTTAATCAAACCTACAATTCTTGGATGGAATGGCTTACCGGAACCCCTGCCGGAGCCGCAACTCCAACGGCTTACGGGCAGCCACCCTATGGGCAGCCACCCTACGGAACCTCGACCTTTGGGGTCCCGACCTACGGGCAGCCCGTAGGGGCTCCGGCGGGTCCCACGGGCTATCCGCCTACGTATCCTCAACCTGGCTATCCACCGACAGGCTACCCGCCGACGACTTACTCATCACCGGGGTATCCTAGCCCATCGCCAGGCGTGATGTTCCCAGGAACAGCACCCTCGCCACCAAGCCCTTATGCTGGCAACCCTTATGCTGGCAACCCTTATGCTGCCAACCCATATGCTGGCAACCCATATGCTGCTGGCGGGTATCCACCTGCACCTTATCCGAACTCCTGGAATGCTTGGTGGTACAACACATCCACAGCGGTCCAAACCCAGACTCAGCAGACGATGCGTCTGTGCCAAGGAGTTCGGTTCCGATACACCTACTTGCCAGGAAACACCGATTTTGGGGGTGTCCAAGGCAATCAGATCGAGAGCCACGATTTTGAAACTTCGATGGTCTTTGCGATTCCGCGAATTTTTGGAATGAGCCAACCTTGGTACTTGATGCCAAGCTACGCACAGCATCTTTGGTCCGGCCCCGAGACGGCCGGCTCGGACCTTCCGGGGTCCGCATTCAGCGCCTTTCTCGATAGCACTTGGGAGACCGATCCGCTTCAGACTTTCGGGGCGGAACTCGGCTGGCGAGTGGGTGTGTTTTCGGCTTTTGACGCGATCAACAACGATAGCATCCGCCTCCAAGGCAAAGCGTTGGGACGGCTCCGAATGACCCCTAATTCGACCCTTCGGGCCGGGGTCTATTACATCGATCGAAACAAGATCAAGTTGTTGCCGGCGGGAGGAATTCTATGGATGCCTAACCAAGATACTCGGTGGGATATCTTCTTCCCTGAACCGAAACTCTCCCACTACCTGACGACCTGCGGTACGCATGATGTCTGGTGGTACCTAACCGGCTACTACGGCGGTGGTGCTTGGACCATCAAGCAACTCGACGCCGATACGACGGAAGAGATCGACATGAACGACCTGCGGATCATGGTCGGCTTTGAAAAAGGCCGCAACGATCTTCTGCGACAAGGTTTCCGAACTTGCTTTTTTGAAGTCGGATACGCGTTCAATCGCGAGTTGATTTTCCGAACTCGCCCCGAAGCGAGTATCACTCCTGACGATAGTCTTGTGTTCCGCGCAGGTTTCGGATACTGACACACGGAAAACACGAAGACCGAATGCATCCACCACGGAAAACACGAAGACCGAATACATCAACCACGGAACACACGGAACACACGGAAAAAAGAGGGCTGCCATTCCGTGTGTTCCGTGTATTCAGTGGTTCCATTTTGAGCCGGGAACTCGGGACAGTCCGAGGTGTTGCGATACGGGGTCTTTCAGATTGGGGGGGAGCCTGTCGGTTTGCGGCGAACAACCGCTGTATTTTGCGGGAAAACTTGAGCATAGAGGATTCCACTACGTTTTTTTCAAGCTAGTCTAAGGGTCTCTCCCAACGTAGTTTCCAGATCGGTCATCTTTCAAAGGACCGCTCTGTCCGACCCCCCTACAACGGATTCCTTGTGCCATCATGCTCCGCAATCTAT
>Ga0208487_1000132_pt1 | contig 18462 bp, 17 predicted proteins | sample LakMenEpi21Sep12_FD_150723 | JGI IMG/M metagenome (GOLD analysis project Ga0208487, IMG submission 150723) | Freshwater microbial communities from Lake Mendota, WI - 21SEP2012 deep hole epilimnion (SPAdes) | ecosystem: Environmental > Aquatic > Freshwater > Lake > Epilimnion/Euphotic zone ...
CCCTCTGACTTTCCTTCAAGGATGTCAGTTAAAACAACGGTATCGAAAACATCATATTCAGCTAAACGAAGAGCTGTTGTTGAACCGTAAAAACCTGCACCGACTACAGTGACTTTGCCACCCATCGTGACTCCATTCATGGCTAATTGCGAATGGCGCAACTCTACCGCCCACGAGGAAGTGCAATTGCCAGCACAAAAAGTGCAACCGCTAAAGCAAGCGGAAGATAAAACTCGATACGACGAAAATCCCTTGACTTCAGCGCGATGCCAGCGGTTCCTGCGGCAATAAAAAGTGATCCGCCTCGCACAATTCCGAGAACCCCTAAGACCACTCCGGTGAGGACTAGGCCGTAACTAACTAGGGTAAGCAGTCGAGTGTTTAGCTGCATGCATCAACCACATTTGTCAGCAACATAGCGCGGGTCATTGGGCCGACTCCCCCAGGCATTGGAGAAACATATGACGCCTTTTCATAAACACCTGGGCACACATCGCCATCTAAACCATTTGCGGTTCTGGAAATTCCTACATCAATTACTACTGCACCTTCTTTAATCATTTCAGCCTTAAGGAAATGTGATTGGCCAATGGCTGCAACAACAATGTCTGCTTTCTTTGTGTGCATCGCTAAATCTTTCGTGCCAGTGTGAGTCAAGGTAACAGTTGCATTTTCTTGTTTGCGAGTTAGCAACAAGCCCAAGGGGCGACCAACAGTTAGGCCGCGTCCGATCACGGTGATTTCTGCACCTTGAGTCGAAATCTTGTAGTGGTCAAGCAGCGCAACAATTGCTCTAGGGGTGCAAGGCAGTGGGCCTTCATAACCTAAAACTAAACGACCTAAATTAAACGGATGCAAACCATCTGCATCCTTGCTGGGATCAATTGCTTCAAGAATTCTTTGAGTGTTGATTCCTTTAGGTAATGGAAGTTGAACGATGTATCCGGTGCATTCTTTCGATGCATTCAAATCAGCTATCGCTGCCAAAATATCTTTCTCGGTTGCATCATTTGGAAGATCAAATCGAATTGAGTTAATCCCAACTTCTTTGCAATCTCGATGTTTTCCATTGACATATGAAATCGATCCAGGATCATCTCCGACCAATACTGTTCCAAGACCTGGAGTGATTCCCTTTGATTTAAGCGCTGCAACTCGAATAGTTAATTCGGCTTTCATAGCCGAGGCTAATGATTTGCCATCTAGTATCTGCGCGCTCATGTTCTAAGCCTACCGACTCAGTTATGCGTGAGAGAAATGTCGAGTATTGGTGAAAAACATCGCTATTCCTGCCGCCTTAGCCGCAGCAATTACCTCTTCATCACGCACACTGCCACCGGGCTGAACAACAGCGGTAATTCCTGCATCGATAAGAATCTGAAGGCCATCAGCAAATGGGAAAAAGGCATCACTTGCAGCAACCGATCCTTTTGCTCGATCACCTGCGCGCGATACAGCCAACTGAGCTGAATCAACTCGACTTACCTGTCCCATTCCAATTCCTACAGATGTGGTCATCGAAGCAAGGAGGATGGCGTTGCTCTTTACTGAACGAACACTTCTCCAAGCAAACTCAAGATCTTTCATGGTTTGCTCATTTACCTTTGGACCACAAACCTGTTGCCAATGTTCAGGTGAATCTCCGGCGGCATCAATCACATCTGTTTGCTGAAGCAATACCCCACCAGATATTGGGCGAAGCTCAAAAGTATCTAGTGGCGTTACTTCGGCTTTCAAGATACGTATCGAAGGTTTTTTCATCAGCAGTTCAAGTGCATCCTGATCGTAATCTGGCGCAATCAATACTTCTGTAAAAACCTTTGACAATGGTTCTGCCATTGCAAGATCTACTTTTCTGTTAGCCGCTACAACTCCACCGAAGGCAGATACTGGATCGCATTCATGTGCATGCTGGTAGGCAACTGCAACACCTAAAGCACACACAGCGATTCCGCAAGGATTGGCATGCTTCATGATGGCAACGGCAGGATCACGATGATCTCTGACCGCGCGCCAAGCAGCATCTGCATCGGTGTAGTTATTGAAAGACATCTCTTTTCCATGAAGCTGCTGAGCATTAACAACACCTGAATGTGTACCGGCATACAGTGCAGCGCTTTGATGTGGGTTCTCGCCATAGCGAAGTGAACTCTTGCGGCTCCAGATGTGCCCGAACCAATCAGGTAGTTCATGTGAATCAGAGTCAGCGAGCCAGGTAGCGATAGTTAAATCGTATTCAGCGGTAGCTCGAAAAGCTTCAAGTGCTAACTGACGTCGTTCGGTATCAGTAAATCCCCCACTGCTAATTGCAGAAAGCAATCGGTCGTATTGGCTTGGATCTGAAACAACCGCTACCGAACCGTGATTCTTTGCAGCTGCGCGAAGCATCGCTGGGCCGCCAATATCTATCTGCTCGATACTGTCTTCAAAAGATGCACCTGCAGCAATTGTCTGGGCAAATGGATACAAATTAATGATTACTACATCAAATGGTTCGATCTCTAAGCCAGCTATTGCTTCAAGATGCTCTGCATTATTTTGATCCGCCAAGATTCCGGCGTGGATTCGGGGGTGCAAAGTTTTGACACGGCCATCCATGATTTCAGGAAAGCCTGTGTACTGGCTTACCTCTGTCACTGGTATTCCGGCAGCAACCAAATTCTTCGCAGTTGAACCCGTCGAAAGAATTTCAACTCCAGCTGAATCAAGCGCCTTGCCCACTTCAAGCAACCGATCTTTGTTGTAAACACTTACCAGTGCTCTGCGAAAGTTTTTCTTCATCTACGTTTTATGAATCTCGGTAGATAAATTGCCAATGCTGCGCCAAGGCCAAGTTGAACTGCAATTGCAAGAGTAAATTTCCAAGTAGAGACACCAACTGCTGACATGGCATCGGTAATCAAGGCCCCGCTACCTGAATATCCGACAAAGGCTGCAAGCAATACCGCGACAATGTAACTCTGTACAAGAACCCTTTGGTTGAGCGAGATTGTCCAGGTAACTAAAAGCGCTCCTGCTGCCACAATAACTAGGACTCCTATGAGAGCGATGAGAGATTTGTTCTCGGGCAGCGCTCCAAGCAATGGCATCGCGGGAATCTTGTTCAATCTAAATGAAGTTGGCGATACAAGAGTTCCAGAGCCAACTGCAAAACCGACCCCTGAAAAGTATGCCAAAGTAGAAACTACGGCATTAGGGATGTACAAAATGTTAAGAAGAAGCAACAGGAATCCACCAAAGATTCCTGGTTGCAAAACCGTTGTTAGATTCTTGACCATTGAGATATTGAGCAGCAACAAGATTCCAAAAACAATTGATGAAATTCCGAGCAATAAAGCAATTATGCGTGAGCCGTACAAGAATCCTTGACCCAATGCGACTCGTCGTCCGACCGTTGCCGCACACAGCAAAGTAAATGGCAGAACATAAATAATTGCGAAGTACCAGACTGGACGAATTGAATCAGTCTTTGAGAAAAACGCCGCTGCCAAAGCAAACAAGGTGTAGAGGACTGCAAAAGCAGCTCGCGCTGCACCTACTAATGAACTGTCATTATCCAAACGTTCGATTGTGCGGGCCACGCCATTGCGAATAGCTAGAACAGGAAAGATCAACGCACCCAAAGGAAGATATGAAAGATAGCCAGCTAAACCTGATGGCGGAAGCGATAAATCAAATGGAATTGAGTGCGCACCGATCCAGATCCATAGTGCAGCACGCAGAGGGTCTCCGGTATTGCCGGTTGCACTACCTGCGGTAGCCCAAGCAAGAAGAGCGATAAAAGATGTTGGAAGTAAAAGCCAAGCAACGCTACGCAAGACTTGGGGCAATGCAGCTCCAAGTACTCGCGTCAACATTGTTATCGACCCATGATTGCGCGTAACAAACGCGCGGTTTCGCTAGGTGTTTGACCAACCTTTACACCGGCGGCTTCTAAAGCATCTTTCTTACCTTGAGCAGTTCCTGAAGAACCAGAAACAATTGCACCTGCGTGACCCATGGTCTTTCCTTCTGGCGCGGTAAAGCCTGCAACGTAACCAACTACTGGCTTAGTTACATACTCTGCAATAAATGCAGCTGCGCGCTCTTCAGCATCTCCACCAATTTCACCGATCATGACGATGGCAGTTGTTTCTGGATCATCTTGGAATGCGCGAAGGCAATCGATGTGAGTTGTTCCAATAACTGGATCTCCACCAATTCCGACTGCGGTACTAAATCCGATGTCACGAAGCTCGTACATCATTTGATAAGTAAGTGTTCCTGACTTTGAAACTAAACCAATTGGACCTGCGCCAGTGATATCTGCCGGAATAATTCCAACATTTGATTTTCCTGGGCTAATCAAACCTGGGCAGTTAGGTCCGATGATCTGTGTTGTTCCCTTGGTCTGGGCATAAGTGTAAAAACTTGCAGAATCATGAACTGGAATGCCTTCGGTAATAACAACAACTAAAGGCATGGTTGCATCAACTGCATCAATTACCGCAGCTTTTGCAAACTTTGGCGGAACGAATACAACTGAAACATTGGCACCTGTTGCTGACATCGCCTCTGCCACTGTGTTGAAAACTGGAAGTTGGTGACCGTCGATATCAACGACCTGTCCGCCCTTACCTGGCGTTACACCGCCGACAACCTTTGTGCCCGAAGCCAACATACGACGGGTGTGCTTGGTTCCTTCAGAACCAGTCATTCCCTGAACAATTACTTTGCTTGCATCATTGATGAAAATAGACATTACTTCGCCGCCAATTCTGCAGCGCGATTTGCTGCTCCATCCATTGTGTCTGCCTGCTCAACCAGTGGGTGTGCAGCTTTAGCTAAAATTGCTCGTCCTTCAACAACATTGTTTCCATCAAGGCGAACCACGATTGGCTTTGTTGCCTTAGGCCCAAGTAATTCAAGGGCTTGAACGATTCCGTTTGCGACCGCATCACATGCGGTGATTCCGCCAAATACATTTACAAAAACGCTTTTCACATCTTTGTCGCCGAGAATAATTGAAAGACCATCAGCCATGATTTGTGCAGATGCACCGCCACCAATATCAAGGAAGTTAGCTGGGCGAACTCCGCCATGCTTTTCTCCTGCGTAAGCAACAACATCTAATGTGCTCATTACAAGGCCTGCACCGTTTCCGATGATTCCTACTTCGCCTTCAAGCTTTACGTAGTTAAGTCCTTTTTCCTTAGCTGCAGCTTCTAGTGGATTTTCTGCAGCTTGATCAACTAGCGCTTCATGATCTGGCTGACGGAAATCCGCGTTGTCATCAAGAGTAACTTTTCCATCGAGTGCAATAACTTTGCCATCCTTGGTCTTTACCAATGGGTTAACTTCGACAAGAGTTGCATCTTCGCTCTGGAAAACATCCCATAGCTTGAGCAAGACATCAGCAACTTGATCTGCAACATCTGCTGGGAATTGCGCAGCGGCAACGATCTCTTTTGCCTTCGCAAGAGAGATGCCATCAACAGCAGATACTGGAATCTTTGCCAACTTTTCCGGTGCGGTGTGGGCAACCTCTTCGATATCCATTCCGCCGGAAACCGATGCCATAACTAGAAATGTTCGGTTTGAACGATCCAGCAAAATTGCCAAGTAGTACTCGGATTCAATCGGTGCAGCCGCTGCAATCATTACTGTGCGAACTGTGTGACCCTTGATATCCATTCCAAGAATTGCGCCAGCTTTTTCACGGGCATCTTGTGGGTTCTCAGCTAGCTTTACGCCGCCAGCTTTTCCACGACCTCCAACTTTGACCTGTGCCTTAACGACAACTTTTCCGCCAATAGCTGTGGCTGCTTTTTCTGCCTCATCAGCAGTTGTTGCAACGCTTGCAGCTAATACGGGTACGCCATGCTTTTCAAAGATGTCGCGGGCTTGATATTCAAAGAGATCCACTGGGCTTCCAATCAGTTCAGTTCTGACGCGTTAATGAGGGTAATCCTAGAGCTTCTCAACGGGTGCATAACGCAGCAGCAACCGCTTCTCGCCGTATTGGCCGAAGTTAATTGTCGCTTCAGCCTTATCTCCTGCCCCTGCCACTGAAACTACGGTGCCCAAACCAAATGTGTCATGTGACACACGCTCACCAACAGCAAGCTCCATCGCAACGCTTTTCTTTCCAGTTGCCCGTGGAGGCGGCGCTGTGGCAGTTCTTGTTTTCTTAATCAGAGATGCAGAGACAGATGTTCGTGATTGATTGCGCCATTCGATTACCTCTTCAGGAATTTCATCCAGAAAGCGTGAAGGCGGGTTGTAGTTTGGTGCGCCCCACGTTGATCTGTATTCGGCGCGAGAAATATAAAGACGTTGGCGTGCCCGAGTTAATCCAACATATGCAAGACGTCGTTCTTCTTCGATCTCATCTTTCTCGCCAAGTGTGCGAGAGTGAGGAAAAATTCCATCTTCCATTCCTGTTAAGAAAACAGTTGGAAATTCAAGACCTTTGGCGGTGTGAAGCGTCATCATTGTTACGACTCCGCCATGATCTTCACCTTCAGGAATTTCATCTGCATCTGCTACCAAGGAAACCTTTTCTAAGAAGCCAGCAAGTGAAATCTCTTCATCTTCGCCAAGTTCTTCAAATGGTCTTTCTTCGTACTCCATGGAAACCGCAACAAGTTCTTTGAGGTTTTCAACTCGAACTTCATCTTGTGGGTCGGTGCTATCGATGAGCTCTTTGAGTAAACCAGATTGTTCAAGCGCGGCTTCGACAATGACTGATGGTTTGGTCTTTGCCTCAACCAAGACACTTAAGGCGCTGATCATCGAAGTGAATTCAGTGATGGCTTGCGCTGCACGCGCAGGTACAGATCCAACTTCCTTGCAACGAAGCAAACCTTGCCAAAAAGAAATGTTGTTTTCTCTGGCAAATAAATCAACATAATCCAAAGATGTATCGCCAATGCCTCGTTTTGGAACATTAATGATTCTTCGCAAAGAAATCTCATCTTCAGGATTGGCCAGAACCCGCAAATAGGCCAATAGATCCTTTACTTCACGACGTTCATAAAATCGAAGACCACCGACAACTTTGTAGGGAAGTGCGCTACGCATGAAGACTTCTTCAAAAACACGGGATTGCGCGTTGGTTCGGTAGAAAATGGCGGTGTCTCCAGGATTTGAAACACCTTCTCGCTGAAGAGATCTAATCTCATCGGCAATAAAGTTTGCTTCGTCATGTTCACTTTCGGCAACATAACCAACAAGCGGTGTTCCAGAACCTGCATCTGACCACAGATTCTTTTCTTTGCGGCTCTCATTACGAGTAATCACCGCATTGGCTGCATTGAGAATATTCTGGGTTGATCGATAGTTCTGTTCTAACAAAACAGTTCTGGCATTGGGGTAATCCAATTCAAACTGCAAAATGTTGCGGATCGTCGCACCACGGAAACCGTAAATGGACTGATCAGCATCTCCAACAACACACAGCTCTGCAGGTGGTTGGCCCTCAAGATCGGTCCCTACCAACTCTTTAACGAGGATGTACTGGGCGTGGTTAGTGTCTTGATACTCATCAACTAGAACATGACGAAAGCGTGACCTAAACCTTGCTTTAGCTTCTGGGAAACGTTGCAGAACTTCTACCGTCTTTAGAATCAAATCATCAAAATCCATTGCATTAGCGCGCATCAGACGTTGTTGATACACCGCGTAAACATCGGCGACAACTTGTTCGAACTGATTAGTGGTTGCATTGAGATAATCCTGTGGCCCTAATAACTCATTTTTTGCATTCGAAATCATGGATTGAAATTGGCGAGCTGGATATCGCTTGGGATCCAGGTTTAACTCTTTAGCCACAATTGTTATCAATCGATTTGAATCAGCTGAGTCATAGATACTAAAAGAGTTGCTGTATCCCAGGCGTGTAGCTTCTTGGCGCAAGATGCGAACGCAGGCCGAGTGGAAAGTTGAAACCCACATGGACTTTGCGATTGGCCCGACAAGTTCGGCCACACGTTCTTTCATTTCTCCCGCAGCTTTATTTGTAAAAGTAATTGCAAGAATTTGATAGGGCGCAACATTTCTGCGTGACATCAAAAATGCGATTCGACGAGTTAAGACTCGAGTCTTTCCTGATCCTGCACCTGCGACCACCAATAGTGGTCCCCCTGCATGGGTAACCGCCTCCGCTTGTTGAGGGTTAAGTCCCTCAATGAGTGGATCGATTTCAGTCATGAGGTCGAGTCTATTAGGCTTCATGCATGGAACCGATCGCAGATACCGAGATCAAGCGGGTTTTGGTCATTAACGCCCACCCCGATGATTCAGATTTTGGTGCATCGGGAACTATTTCCCAATGGGTGAAAAAGGGAATTGAAGTTGCCTATGTCTTTTGCACAAATGGCGATCAAGGTGGCGAAGAGTCAGGCTTTACAAAAGAGGAAATGCCCGCAATCCGTCAGCGCGAGCAACGCGCAGCGGGTGCTGCAATTGGTGTCACTGACATAACTTTTTTGAACTATGTAGATGGACATCTCGAAGCAACAATTGAACTTCGTAAAGACATTGTGCGACAGATTCGAATCTCACAACCAGATCGAATTGTCTGCCAGAGTCCTGAACGCAATTGGGATCGAATTGGTGCAAGCCATCCTGATCACTTAGCAGCGGGCGAAGCAACGATCCAAGCGGTTTATCCTGATGCGCGTAACCCTTTTGCCTTCACCGATTTAATGGAAAATGAGGGTTTACAGCCGTGGCGCGTTAAAGAGATTTGGGTATCCGGCTTTGCTCAACCCGATCATTGGGTAGACATCACCGATACTTTTGACTTAAAGATGGCGGCTTTACATGCGCACGTTTCGCAAACCGCGCATAACAAGGATTTAGAAAAGATGGTTCGTGAATGGGGTCAACGCAACGCAGGAATGGGTGGACTTCCAGAGGGTCGGATCGCTGAAGCTTTTAAGATTGTTAATACTGCTTGATATAACAAGCTAGGAGATCACGGTGAAGTCATCAAAAGTGAAGACTAAGCTCAGCGCTTCTTATTGGAAGTTGTGGAGCGCAACCACAATCTCAAATTTGGGTGACGGCATTGTCGCTATCGCGTATCCATGGTTGGCATCAGCGGTCACGAGATCACCTCTTCTCATCGCGTTATCGGCGGTAGTCTCGCGCTTACCGTGGCTAATTTTCACTTTGCACGCCGGAGTAATCACCGATCGCTTTAATCGCAAACGAATCATTGTTGCGATGGACACTGTACGTGGCTTGCTTACAATCGCAGTTGGAATTTTTGTTTATCTTGAACGTGAGTCCCTTCCGTCTTTGAATGAGTTATCCTCATTGACAAACTTAGAGACCAATTACACGCTCTACTTTGTCATTTTGTTTACTGCCTTTCTTTTTGGTTTGGCCGAGGTGCTGCGAGATAACTGCGCTCAAACCTTGATGCCAGCAGTTGTCGAGGATAAGGATTTAGAGAAAGCAAACGGTCGTATGTGGTCTGCTGAATCACTTACAAATTCATTTATCGGTCCACCTCTTGGAAGTTTCATTATTGCGATTGCAATATTTCTGCCATTTTTTGTTGATGCTCTTACCTTTTTCCTTGCAGCAGCACTAATCGCTGGCATGAAACCGACGGTAAAAAGTTTTGACCCCGAAGTGAAATCCGGCCCAATAAATTTTCGAGTCGAAATTAAAGAAGGCTTTTCATGGCTCTGGAGTCACGCCTTGCTGAGGCCAATGGCGATCATCCTTGGGTTACTTAACGCAATTGCCTCATTTAGTGCCGCTGTCTATATTCTCTTCGCACAAGAAGTTCTCAATACAACCGTCTTTATCTTTGCAGTTCTTGGAACAGCGGCTGCGGTTGGCGGAATTCTTGGTGGACTACTGGGACCCAAAATCTCGGAAAAGATCGGCAGCGGGCGTTCACTTGCGATAGCGCTTTTTGTAATGCCATTAGGAGCGCTACTGATTGGATTCGCCTCGCAGTGGTACGTTGTATGGGCGCTTATATTTTTCCAAACATTCGCTGGAGTCCTGTGGAATGTTGTTACCGTCTCACTTCGACAGAGTTTGATTCCTACAAACTTATTGGGTCGAGTAAACAGTGTCTATCGATTCTTTGCGTGGGGAACTATTCCAATAGGCACACTTCTGGGTGGTGGAGTTGTATTTACCCTGGAGGGACTAATCGGCCGCGAAATGGCATTTCGATCCGTCTACTTTATTGGAGCTACCTTGGGCTTTATCCTTTTTGTTTATGCGATCAGAGTATTGACCACCGAGGCGATTGATAAGGCCCGCGCCTCCATTTTATAAGTGGTTTAAGTTTCCTGAAATAATTTAGCTGTTTGAAACCGTTACTCGTCTAATCTCGATTGGCTGATTTGGTGCACCATCTGCGCCACCGCCCTTAACCCCAACTTTTGCAATTGCTTTTACGATGTCCAAACCTTGGGTCACTGTTCCCCAAATTGTGTAATTTGAGCCCAAGGTTGTGTCGGCGAAAACTAAGAAGAACTGACTTCCATTTGTGCCAGGCCCTGAATTAGCCATAGCAACGGTTCCTGCCGGATAGTTGTTCAAACCTTCAGCTGGAAGGTTCTCATCACGATAAGTGAAGTTTGGTCCCCCGCTACCAGTTGCTGTCGGATCCCCACACTGCAAAACATACAAACCTTTGGTTGTTAATCGATGGCACAAGGAGTTATTGAAATAACCACCTCGAGCAAGAGTTGATAACTGTGTCAATGTAATTGGAGCTTTAGAACCAACGGTTGTTACAACAATATTTCCGCAGTTTGTTACAAAGGTAAAGGTGCGTGGAATACGCTTCAAAACTTTATCCGCAGGTGCAATAGATGGAGGCGTGTGTCCAACTGATTTAGCGGTTAAACATTTAATTGCTGGAACTTTGGCAGACTTAACTGATTTATTTTTAGCTTCAGCAAATGCAGAAGGCGAAAGAACTAATGACATTGCAATAGCTGCAACTGACATTGCAATAGCTGCAACCACAATTCTCTTCACGTGAACTCCCTTTGACATGGCCCTAATGGTAAATCGAAACCCTGTGAAAACCCTTAATTTATTCCCATTCAATGGTGGCAGGTGGCTTGCTAGTTACATCAAGCACCACCCGATTAACCCCGCGAACCTCGTTTGTTATGCGTGTGGAAATCCTTTCAAGCACCTCGTACGGGACGCGTGACCAGTCTGCGGTCATGGCATCCTCAGAAGAAACTGGGCGTAAAACTATTGGGTGCCCATAAGTGCGGCCATCCCCCTGCACGCCGACGCTTCGAACATCAGCTAAAAGAACAACTGGACACTGCCAGATCTGTCGATCTAACCCAGCAAACTTTAATTCTGCTCTGGCAATTGCATCAGCTTCGCGCAATAAATCTAAACGTTCTTGGGTTACTGATCCAACAATTCGAATTCCAAGTCCAGGACCAGGAAAAGGCTGACGCCACACAATTTCTTCGGGTAATCCAAGTTCAAGACCTACTTGGCGAACCTCATCCTTAAACAATGTGCGCAGTGGTTCTACCAAAGTGAATTGAAGATCATCAGGCAAACCACCGACATTGTGATGTGACTTGATGTTTGCAGTCCCGGTGCCTCCACCTGATTCGACAACATCTGGATACAAAGTTCCCTGAACTAAGAATTCCACTTCTCCGCCTGAAGCAATTTCTCGCGCCGCAGTCTCAAATGATCGAATAAATTCGCGGCCTATAATCTTTCGCTTGTCTTCAGGATCGGTCACATCTTTAAGAGCATCTAGGAACTGTTTCTTAGCATCGACAACGACAAGTTGAACCCCAGTTGAAGCCACAAAATCACGTTCAACTTGTTCAGCTTCACCTTTTCGTAGCAAGCCATGATCAACGAAAACACAGGTCAACTGGTTTCCAACTGCTTTCTGGATCATTGCCGCTGCAACGGCAGAATCAACTCCTCCAGATAAACCACAAATTACTTTTTTGGATCCGATCAACGCTTTAGCTTTTGCAATCTCAGTCTCGGCAATATTTGCTGTTGTCCATGTTGCATCGCACTTGGCGATGTTTACCAGCCAATTACTGAGGATTGCTTGGCCATACTCACTGTGTAGAACCTCGGGATGGAATTGAACTCCCGCAAGTTGGCCAGTTTCATTTTCAAAAGCAGCAATAGGTGTATCTGCCGTTGTGCCACAAATGGAAAAGCCTGCCGGTGCTTGTGAAACCGCATCACCGTGAGACATCCAAACTTTTTGCTGTGCTGGCAAATCTGCAAACAACTTGGAAGTCGTAACAACGGTTGTATCTGTACGACCAAACTCTGACTTACCAGTTTGGCTAACAACACCGCCAAGAGCTGCGGCCATAGCTTGAAAACCATAACAAATGCCAAAGACAGGAATACCTAAAGCAAAAATACCTGCATCTATTTTTGGGGCGTTATCTGCATAAACACTTGAGGGTCCACCTGACAAAATAATTGCGGCTGGATTCTTTGCTTTGACATCAGCGGCGGTTATTGATGATGGAACAATCTCTGAATACACATGTGCTTCGCGAACACGTCGTGCAATTAATTGTGCATACTGTGCGCCAAAATCAACGACCAGTACTCCGCGAACTTCAGCCACGATGAATAAGAACCTCTACGCGCTGGAACTCCTTAACATCTGAATAACCACAGGTCGCCATTGCGCGACGAAGTGCGCCAAACAAGTTCATAGAACCATCTGATGTATGTGAAGGTCCGAGCAAAATCTCTTCAAGAGTTCCAACAGTTCCAACATTTACTCGCTCACCGCGAGGAAGAACTGGGTGATGTGCTTCTGATCCCCAGTGCCAACCAAGACCAGGTGCTTCAACCGCTTTAGCTAGTGGTGATCCCATCATTACTGCATCTGCGCCACATGCAATTGCTTTAGCGATGTCTCCGCTGCGTCCTACTGAACCATCGGCAATCACATGGACATAACGTCCACCTGATTCATCCAAGTATTCACGACGTGCCGCGGCAACTTCGGCAACTGCAGATGCCATTGGAACTTCAACACCTAAAACCTTGCGAGTTGTATGGGTTGCGCCGCCGCCGAAACCAACCAATACACCAGCTGCGCCAGCGCGCATCAAGTGAAGGGCTGCAGTTGAAGTTGCTACGCCGCCAACAATGACCGGAACATCTAGTTCGTAAATAAACTTCTTAAGATTAAGTGCTTCATTTTCTGCCGCAACATGTTCAGCAGAAACGGTTGTTCCACGGATTACGAAAATGTCTACACCTGCTGCGATAACCGCTTTGTGGAATTCAGCGGTACGGGCAGGTGAGAGAGATGCAGCAACTGTTACGCCTGCATCGCGAATTTGCTGGATACGCTCTTTAATCAATTCTGGACGAATTGGTGCGGCATAAATTTCCTGCATGCGCTTTGTGGCGTGCTTATCAGGCATTGATGCAATTTCGCCCAAAGGAATTCGAGGATCGTCATAGCGAGTCCACAATCCTTCAAGGTTGAGAACACCTAGACCACCAAGCTTTCCGATAGCAATCGCTGTTTCAGGTGAAACTACTGAATCCATTGGGGCTGCCAACATCGGTAGATCAAACTTGTAGGCATCAATCTGCCAGGTCGTTGAAACATTTTCTGGGTCACGAGTTCGACGGCTAGGAACTATCGCAATGTCATCAAAGGAGTACGCAGTGCGAGCGCGCTTTCCTGGGGCGATTTCGATGTTATTCATTAGCGGCCCTTCTTCTGATAGTTCGGTGCATCTGCAACATGTGCCACATCATGTGGGTGGCTCTCCTGCAATCCTGCTGCGGTAATTTGAATCAAGCGACCTTCACGTCGAAGGGTCTGAATATCAGGTGCGCCCGCATAACCCATACCTGATCGCAATCCACCAACCAATTGATGCACGACTTCGGCTACAGAACCGCGGAAAGCAACCTTGCCTTCGATGCCTTCGGGGACAAGTTTGTCCTCGGACAAAACATCATCCTGCATGTAGCGATCTTTTGAATATGACTTTTGTTCCCCGCGAGATTGCATCGCACCCAATGAACCCATACCGCGATAGGCCTTGTACTTAACGCCATTGATCTCTACTAGTTCGCCGGGAGATTCTTCACATCCAGCAAGAAGTGAACCCAACATCACTGAATTTGCACCTGCTACTAATGCCTTAACGATGTCACCTGAATACTGCAAGCCACCATCAGCAATTAATGGGATGCCGGCTTTGTTGCACGCCTTAGACGCTTCCAAAATTGCAGTTACTTGTGGAACTCCAACACCTGCAACTACACGGGTTGTACAAATTGATCCTGGACCAACGCCAACCTTTACCGCATCGGCACCTGCATTGATTAGTGCTTGCGCACCTGCACGAGTAGCAACATTGCCGCCAATAACTTCTGTCGTTGGTGAGAATTTTTTAATGCGGGCAATCGAATCTAGAACTGCGCGGTGGTGACCATGTGCTGTATCTACAACAACTACATCAACACCTGCTTCGATCAAAGCTTGTGCGCGGGCAAAACCATCATCGCCAACACCAACCGCAGCGCCAGCTAAGCCAACATTCTTAACAAGTTTGACGTGGGTTACTTGGGCCTCGATGGGAAGGTTGCGGTGAATGATTCCGATGCCGCCAGCCTTTGCCATGGCGATCGCCATTTCAGATTCTGTAACGGTGTCCATCGCTGAAGAAACCAGCGGTACTGCGATTGAGATATTTCGCGTCAGTTGAGTTGCTGTACTGACTTCGGAAGGAACCACATCAGATGCATCTGGAAGTAAAAGCACATCGTCGTAGGTCAGGCCAAGCATCGCGACCTTGTCTGTATCGCTCATCTTGCCTCCCCGCTCACTAGTAAGTGGCAAGTCTATCGGGGCTTTAGAGCCCTACTGCACGCTCGATTTCAGCGCAGGCTTCGGACAAATCGTTGACATGGGCTACCGGGCAATCAGAATCGATACCCCAACCCGGACCACCAATGATGATGCGGGGCGCAGGGCGAACCGATGGAATATCTGTATAGAAACGTGGGTCACCGTTTCGTGGCAATTGCGCCCACAGGAAAACTGCCGGTGGAGCTGAACGCGTGATCACACCATTGAGAGCTTCCAAAGGTGTTCGCGCTCCAAGAAAATAGGTTGAAATGTTTTTCTCTGCCAATGCTGAAGCCAATGCATGCAATGCCAAGGAATGCATTTCTTCACCAACCGATGCCAGCAATACTGGCCGCGGATTACATGGTTCAGAAACACCCGAAGTTTTTTCGCGCAAAACACCTTTGAGAATTTCAGTAAGTAGATGCTCTACCTCGATGCCGGTTTGCGTCTTTTCCCAATCTTCACCAATCAAAAACAAGAGCGGGACAATAACTTCAGACCATGAAGCAATCACGCCATGTTTTTCAATATCTTGTCGCAAAGCATCTTCTACAAATGTTTTGTCCAATGACTTAGATGCTGCATAAAGGGCTTCGACTAGATCTTCGCGAACTTCAAAGTTATCAACGATATGTTCAACTGAAATCGGACCCTTGAATTCTTTTGCTTGTATTGCTGCCTCCGCCGGTGCGACCCCTGCAGTAATCAACTTTCGCATTGCGGTCAGGATGGCTAAATCTTGTGGGCAGTAGCGGCGATGCTCGCCGGCCTCGTGGGTCGAAGGGCCCAGGCCATAGCGGCGGTCCCAGGTTCTTAGGGTTGCTGGAGCCACGCCTATGCGGCGAGCGACCGCGGCAACGGTCAGCAGCTCCTCTTCCATGGGGCTATCGTGTCGTGAAGTGGCCCAACTCACCACCCGAAACCACATTTTGAACAACTTATGGCACGGAAATACTTGAACAACCTATGAAACGGTTGTACCTTATGCCCATGGCCGAAATATCACGCTTACCCCGCCCCGTTGCAGATGAATGGGAGTGGCAGTACCAAGGTTCATGCCGCGAACTGCCTTCTGAGATGTTTTTTCATCCAGATGGAGAACGCGGTCCACGTCGACGTAATCGCGAGAACACCGCGAAAGCTGTTTGTGCATCGTGCCCAGTGATCGCTGCGTGCCGTGCACACGCACTTGCAGTTCAAGAGCCGTACGGAATTTGGGGAGGTCTATCTGAAGATGATCGCCTAGCAATTTTAGGTAAGGACATTAATCCAGATATTTCACACGCTTCATAGTTTTTCTACTTCGAGGGTATGAAAAAGCCCCGCAGATAATTCTGCGGGGCTTTTTCTTTTTTGAATCACTTAGTGGCTGTGTCCACCTGGGCCATGTGAGTGACCATGTCCGCCGGCAGCATCAGCAGCTGCTTGCTCTGCTGGCTTCTCGTAGACAACTGCTTCTGTTGTAATAAACATTGCAGCAATTGATGCAGCGTTGGCTAGTGCTGAACGAGTTACCTTCACTGGATCGATAACACCATCAGCGGCTAGGTCGCCGTACACATCAGTTGCAGCATTGAAACCTTCGTTGTGCTTCATTGCGCGAACCTTTGCAACTACTACGTAGCCTTCTAGTCCAGCATTTTCTGCGATCCAGCGAAGTGGTTCATCGCAAGCCTTGCGAACTAAACGAACACCAACAGCCTTATCGCCAGTGAATCCAAGATCGCCTTCGAGAGCATCGGCTGCATGCACAAGTGCTGCGCCTCCGCCAACAACGATTCCTTCTTCAACAGCGGCACGGGTTGCAGAGATTGCATCCTCTAGGCGGTGCTTCTTTTCATTCAATTCAACTTCGGTGTGTGCGCCAACCTTGATTACGCAAACTCCACCTGCAAGCTTTGCAAGACGTTCCTGCAATTTTTCCTTGTCCCATGAAGAGTCACTGTTTTCGATCTCCTTGCGAAGTTCAGAAACACGTGCAGCAACTGCAGCCTTATCGCCTGCTCCATCAACGATAGTTGTTGCATCCTTTGAAACAACGATGCGACGAGCCTTTCCAAGATCTTCGATGGTTACTCCATCAAGCTTCATTCCAAGCTCTGAAGAAATTACCTGGCCACCTGTAAGGATCGCGATGTCCTGAAGCGTCGCCTTACGACGATCTCCAAAACCTGGCGCCTTCACTGCAGCTGATGCGAAAACTCCACGCATACGGTTAACAACCAGCGTAGAAAGTGCTTCACCTTCGATGTCTTCGGCGATGATCAAGAGTGGCTTTGAAGTCTGAGCAACCTTTTCAAGCAAAGGCAATAGATCTGCCAGCGCTGAAATCTTGTTTGCCGAGATCAACACGTAAGCATCTTCAAGGATTGCTTCCATGCGATCTTGATCAGTTACAAAGTAAGGAGAAATGTAGCCCTTGTCGAACTGCATACCTTCTGTGAATTCAAGATCAAGTCCAGTTGTAGAAGCTTCTTCAACTGTGATGACTCCGTCTTTACCAACACGGTCCATTGCTTCAGCGATTAATTCGCCGATTGCACGGTCCTGTGCAGAAATAGTTGCAACATCTGCAATCTGTGGCTTTCCATTAACTGGAGTTGCCTGCTCGCGAAGTTTTTCTGAAACCGCTGCTACGGCTGCTTCGATACCTTGCTTGATATCCATTGGCTGTGCACCTGCTGCAAGGTTACGAAGTCCTTCTTTAACCATTGCTTGGGCAAGAACAGTTGCTGTTGTAGTTCCATCACCTGCGACATCATTAGTCTTTGTCGCAACTTCCTTAACTAGTTGAGCACCCATGTTTTCTGCAGGATCTGAAAGTTCAATTTCCTTAGCAATTGTCACACCGTCATTTGTAATGATTGGCGCGCCAAAAGACTTAGCGATAACAACGTTACGACCCTTAGGTCCTAGCGTTACCTTTACTGTGTCAGCAAGAATGTTGACACCGCGCTCCATGGCGCGGCGTGCTTGCTCATCAAATTGAAGGCTCTTTCCCATTTACTTCTCGATTACAGCGAGAATGTCGCGAGCTGAAAGAACAAGTAGATCTTCTCCACCGTGCTTGATTTCAGTTCCGCCGTACTTGCTGTAAAGAACTACATCGCCAACCTTGACATCCATTGGAACGCGTACGCCATCATCAAAGCGACCTGGGCCTACTGCGATAACAGTGCCTTCTTGTGGCTTCTCTTTTGCTGTATCTGGGATAACAAGACCTGATGCTGTTGTTGTCTCAGCCTCATTGGTCTTGATAACAATGCGATCTTCTAGTGGCTTAACTGCCATGGTGTGCTCCTTCTAAGTTTTACCTTTGGTTTCCTCGTGCGGCTCGAATTAGCAGACTCGGGCCGTGAGTGCTAACGCAAACTCTAGGCGGGCTATTCCCTGCGGGCAAATCCAGATTAAATACTTACTGTCGTTACTGGCAGACTCGAATCAGCGTCAAAGGCCACTGGGCTGGGCGTGCGGCCCGCAGAAACCATCAATGAGCCAAGGGCGGCGACCATTGCCCCGTTATCGGTGCATAGCCCTGGGCTTGGAACCCGCAGTTGAATGCCCGCCTTATCACACCGCTCTTGGGCTACAGC
>Ga0208487_1000134_pt1 | contig 18343 bp, 22 predicted proteins | sample LakMenEpi21Sep12_FD_150723 | JGI IMG/M metagenome (GOLD analysis project Ga0208487, IMG submission 150723) | Freshwater microbial communities from Lake Mendota, WI - 21SEP2012 deep hole epilimnion (SPAdes) | ecosystem: Environmental > Aquatic > Freshwater > Lake > Epilimnion/Euphotic zone ...
GGAGGCTCGGAGTTGTGGCGGACGTATTGCCTTTCGGGTCGGATTCGGATTTCCGAAACCAACGAGCATTTCCCGTCGCTTTTGGCGGAGCTCATCGGCGCGGTCTTGGCAGACGGTTTGGACCTATCGAAGACCGCCGAGCGGTTGGGAACTACGTCGACTCAGTTGGTGAAGTTTTTTTCGATCTACCCGCCTGCCTTGGTCCGGATCAACCAAGGGTTGGTCGAGCAGGGTTTTTCGCCTCGTGTCGCCACATCGAAGCGTTAGATTCGATCGCTCTGTGGGGCGTTTAGGAGCCGATCTCAACTCGGCGTTGCCCGAGTTGTTCTTGGAGACGTTGGACGATGCTCGTGTGCATTTGGCTCACTCGGCTTTCGCTCAAGTCGAGTGTCGCGCCGATTTCCTTCATCGTCATCTCTTCGTAATAGTAGAGAATAATGATCAAGCGTTCGTTGCGATTGAGACCTTTGGTGACCAGACGCATCAGGTCGCTTTTGCCGGTGCGGCGCGTGGGGTCTTCACTGCGTTTGTCTTCGAGGACATCGATTTCCCGGACGTCTTTGTAGCTATCGGTCTCGTACCATTTTTTGTTCAACGAGACGAGTCCAACGGCCGAGGCGTCGACTTTCATCTTTTCGAGTTCGTCGATCGAGATCCCCATGTACTCGGAGAGTTCGTGGGTTGTCGGAGCGCGACCGTACTTGGCCTCGAGAAGTTTGGTCGCTTCGTTGAGTTTGCTGGCTTTGCTGCGGACGAGTCGAGGGACCCAGTCCATCGTGCGCAGTTCGTCGAGCATGGCGCCGCGTATACGTGGGACGCAGTAGGTTTCGAATTTGACCCCGCGTTCCATATCGAACGCATCGATCGCATCCATCAGGCCGAAAATCCCGGCGCTGACTAGGTCGTCGAGTTCGACACCTTCGGGAAGCTTCGAGCGAAGTCTTTCGCCGTTGTAGCGAACCAGCGGTGTGTAACGTTCGATGAGTTGATTTCGAAGAGGGATGTTGGTCGGATCGGCTTTGAACTTTACCCAGACCTCGGTCATATCAGCATTTTGAAATGCGGTCGATGCCATCCGAACCTCCATGTAGTGTTTGCTTAAATGTCCATAACCCGCTAGGCGAGTCGACCCCGGGGACTCTAACGAGTTGATCGAGCCGATTCCACATCAGTTCATCAAAGATTCGTAAATCGGGTTTGTCTGCCTTGCCCAGATTGCCGAATCGGCGTTAACGTGAGGTGGGAAACAAGCTCCCGGTGGTCCACCCGAGGACCGATGCGATGAGCATCGCTGCTAGGCCTGCAAGAAGCGTCCGTTCGGCATCCATGCCATGTGCGCATCCGAGCATGAGCTGGACGATCAAGGCGGTGTAGCCGAAAGTAGCTGCTGTCCTGTAGGCCATCGCTGTCCTTGCGAGTCTGATTTACAATTCCTATAGATTTCCATACCTGCGATCGCGAACCGAGCCGGTGATGTTTCGAGGAGTTTTGCTCCCAAAAATCAAACTACACTTTGTCCGCAAACTTTCTATCGGCGTAGAATGTGATGACTCTGCAGGCAATTCAAGATTTTTTAACGACTCCTAACCGCTACAGCCGGAACAAACCCCCCAATGTCTAAGCAACACTCGCCCGGATTTCTCAAGATCGTTCAAGAAGCCCGAGCCAACATCGCCGAATGCTCCGTCGCCGAACTCAAGGACAAGCTCGCTTCGGATCCAAAAGCCGTATTGATCGATGTGCGCGAGGAGAGCGAGTTTGCGGCCGGTCATGTGCCAAACGCTGTGCACTTGAGCAAAGGGATCCTCGAACGAGACATCGAGACGCGGTATCCAGACCCAAGTACTGCGTTGTACTTGCTTTGCGGAGGCGGCTATCGCTCGGCGCTGGCTGCCGATAGTTTGCGCAAGATGGGTTATCTGCAAGTGACGAGCGTCGATGGAGGCTGGAAGGCTTGGACCGATGCGGGCTATCCGACCGTTTGACGATTAGTGCCCCTCTGATCCTTCGTCTTCCCAAAGCCAACCTAGCGCCGTATGAAAATCCAACGCGTGGCCTGGACCGGACCATCGAACTACGCCCTGGACCCCAACATCCTGGCCCCCAACACTCTGGGCTACCGATGCATCAGTCCTGCGAAAATCAATCTGTTCCTTGAAATCCTTGGCAAGCGATCCGATGGCTATCACGATTTGGATACGGTGATGCTGGCCATCGACCTTACCGACACCCTTGAAATCTACCCACGGGACTCTGACGAGCTTACGATGGAGCTCGATTTATCGGAGGCTCAGCAGGTGGGCCAAAGGGAGCTTGCTCGGCTCGATCCGACTTGGGATATCCCCACGCAGGCTTCTGATGCGAGTTCCCATTCTGGTTCTGGAGCGAATCTTGTCCTCAAAGCGCTCGATGCGCTGCGTCGCGCTTTGGATTCGGACCCGGTTTCCTCGTCGGACAGGCGCAAGCGATGCGGGGCGCATGTGGTATTGAGGAAAAGGATTCCCAGCCAAGCTGGACTCGGGGGGGGCAGTTCCGATGCGGCTGCAGCCTTGGTGTTGGGCTCCTTGCTATGGCAAGAGCGGTTCGATATCGCATGGCTTGCTCGGATCGCCATGCAACTCGGCAGCGACATCAACTTCTTTCTTGAGGGTCACAACGGCACGAGCTGGACGGCGCGTTGCACCCAGCGCGGAGAGATCGTCCATCCCATCGCCAACCTTATACCGATCCATGGATTGGTCGTTCATCCGCCGTCGGGTTGTCCGACGGGCAAGGTCTTTGCGCATTTGCAAGGAAGTCTCGATGAGCGAAGTGTCCGAGAGACTCCCGATCGCTTGATCGCGTTTCTTGAGTCTCCAAAGGTAAGCGATCCGATGGGCAGTGATCATCAAAGAGCGATCGGCAGGAATGCGCAGTACATGCCAGCACAGTTGGCTCGGCTGCTGTATAATCGCCTTGAGACCGCAGCATCGCAAACCACGCCGTGGATCGAACGGACTTCTCGAAGGATCGATCGATGCGATTTGCTCGGTCAGTGCCTTTGCGGCAGCGGATCGGCTCGGTTTGCCTTGTGCTCCGAGCGAGCCCAGGCCGAAGCTTTGGCGTTGGAGTTGCGGAGGGAAGGAGAGTTTCGAGCTTATCCGTTTTCCGCGTGGACCAGCCCAGCACTAGGCAAGCAAGTATCGATCATGACCCATTCGCGAACCTGAACCCCGATTCAACGGACTGAGTGCAGCATCACGATGGAAATAACTGAGGTTCGAATCAAACTGATGGATTCCTCGGAGGATCGCCTTCGGGCTTTCTGTTCGATCACCTTGGACCATGCTTTTGTGGTTCGGGATTTGAAGATCATCGAGGGCTCGAATGGGCCTTTTGTTGCGATGCCCAGTCGCAAGATGACCGCGAGGTGTGGTCGGTGCGGTTCGAAAAATCACATGCGGAGCAATTACTGCAACCAGTGCGGCAAGCGTTTGCGAGGGGCCCAGGACCTTCAGGACATCGAAGGGGCATCCAATAAGCTTTATGCCGATATCGCACACCCGGTCAACCAAGCTTGCCGCGACTTGATCCAGCATGCCGTGATACGCGAGTACCGACTGGAGCTCGAGCGGGCCGAGCAGCCCGGGTACGTTTCCCGGTACGACGAGGAGTACGTCGAGTACATCCCTCATTCGGTTTCGACACCGAGCATCATCCCACGACCGCACATGCTCAAAGAGCCCACGCAGGAGCCCACGCAAGAGTCTGTGGCGATCCGTCCGGAGTCCGCAGCGAGCCCGAGCGAGCTTCACCAGGACTCAGCCAGCAAGAATCCAGCCCACGAGAATCCAACGGATCCAAGCCCCGAGAGTCGCGAAGAGGATTTCGGAAGCGGGATCTTTTAGGTTGCCACCGGGTGCAACACCCGGTGGTGGGTTGTCAATCGGTTTTCTTGGTGGGGCGATCTTGGGAGTTAAACTCGCCGGCCAAAACCCGCTGTTCAATCGCCAGGATCTTATCGAGTCGTCGGGCGTGCCTTTCTTGGGGCGAGTAACGGGCCCCCAAGAAGGCTTTGATGATCTCGAAGGCCAATTCTGGGCCGATGACCCGAGCACCGATGCACAGGATGTTCATGTCATCGTGTTCGACCCCTTGGCGAGCCGAGTAGGTGTCATGGCACAAGCTGGCGCGAATGCCTGGGAATTTGTTGGCCGCCACGCTGACTCCGACCCCTGAGCCACAGACCAGAATCCCACGATCGATCGTCCCGGCGATGATTCGGGTCGCTACGGCTTCGGCAAAATCCGGAAAATCGCAGGATTCCGGCGAATGGGTACCACAATCGATCGCTTCGACCCCCAGGGAGGCGAGGAACTGGTGTACCTCGTTTTTCATCGAAAATCCGGCGTGGTCCCCAGCGATCGCGTATCGTATTGTTTGGCTCATAAAGTCTCTTGGATTTGTAAAAATGCGCCGTTGCCGTCTGAAGGCCTCGCGGGTACACTTCGTCCCATCAGGTTTGTAGGGATTTTGGGCAAACTTTGTCGTCTGCCCCCCGCGATCCGCTCCTTGTCATGACTGGTCGTTTCGCCGCTGATTCCCTTGTTTTATCGCTAAGAAGGAGCCTAGACAATCGATGTAAGCATTGGTTGATCGAATTCCTGGTTGCGATTTTGGGATTTCTCCAGCGTCGTTCGAGCCGGGATTTTCAGGTCTGTTTCTCATGGTCAACCGCTCTCTGGTCCGCTCTCTGGACGATGATACCCTCGAAATTGAACTCGCTGATATGTTCGGCGATTCGGCAGAAGAACTCCTGCTAGACTCTCTCGAAGACGCCAACAAACAGTTCGACGTGAACCAAATCGTCGAAGGCAAGATTGTTGAAATCAATGAGGAGTTCGTCGTCGTCGACGTTGGATTCAAGAGCGAAGGAGCGATCCCAAAGAACGAGTGGGAAGAAGGCGAAGAGCCTCCGCAAGTCGGCCAAATGATCAAGGTTTTGATCGAAGAGGTCGAAGACCAAAATATCCTCGAAGAAGCTCGGAACATGATCGTTCTGAGCAAGCGAAAAGCCGAGAAGATCATCCAGTGGGAAAAGATGATGGCTTCGGTCCAAGAGGGCCAAGTCGTCACCGGTACGGTCACCCGCAAAATCAAGGGTGGTTTGTTGGTCGATATCGGTGTGAATGTCTTCTTGCCTGCTAGCCAAGTCGATATCCGTCGACCTAACGACATCGGCGATTACATCGGCCGAGTCGTCCAGTGCGAGGTCCTCAAGATCGACGAAGCCCGACGCAATATCGTCGTCAGCCGCCGGTCCCTGATCGAGAAGCAACGCGAGGAAGACCGCGAGCACCTCATGGCCGAATTGGAAATCGGTCAAATCCGCAAGGGTGTCGTCAAGAACATCGCCGACTTCGGCGCGTTCGTCGACCTCGGTGGTATCGATGGTCTGCTTCACATTACCGATATGAGTTGGGAACGGATCGGACACCCAACCGAGATGGTCGCCATCGACCAAGAAATCGAAGTCAAGATTCTTCAAATCGATCGCGAAAAGCAAAAGATCGCTTTGGGACTCAAGCAAAAGCAAAACAACCCTTGGACCAACATCGCCGAGAAGTTCCCAGTCGGCTCGACGGTACCTGGCGAAGTCGTCAATGTCATGAGCTACGGTGCGTTCGTCAAACTCGAACCCGGCATCGAAGGCCTCGTGCACATCAGCGAAATGTCCTGGACCCGTCGGATCAACCACCCGAGCGAGATGGTCCAAATCGGCGACAAGATCGACGTGCGAATCCTCGGTGTCGATCCCCAAGGCCAACAACTCTCGCTGGGTATCAAGCAAACCCAAGCCAACCCGTGGGACGATATCCTCCAACGCTACCCAGAGAACGCAGAAGTCGCTGGCAAGGTTCGCAACCTGACCAACTACGGTGCCTTCATCGAGCTCGAAGAAGGTATCGATGGACTGCTGCACGTCTCGGATATGTCCTGGACACGCAAGATCAGTCACCCCAGCGAAGTGCTCCAAAAGGGCCAGCAGATCAAGTGCCGCGTCTTGAGCGTCGACCAAACCCGTCGCCGTATCGCCCTTGGGATGAAACAACTCGACGACGATCCATGGAATACCAGCATCCCAGAGAAGTACAAGCCTGGGCAGCTCGTCAGTGGCAAAGTCACCAAGATCACCAACTTCGGTGTCTTCGTCGGCCTGGAAGACAACCTCGAAGGTCTCCTTCATATCTCGGAACTCTCCGATAATAAGATTGAGAACCCAGAGGAAATCGTCAAAGTCGGCGATGAAATCGAAGTCAAAGTCCTGCGAGTCGACAGCGACGAACGCAAGATCGGTCTTTCGCGTCGACGCGTCGATTGGACCGACGAGCAGATTCGCAACGAAGCCGAAAAAGAACAGCAACAACAGCAGGTCAAAGAGGACAAGAAGTCCGAGCTCAAGGGTGGTCTGGGCTCCGATGGGCCTCTTTTCCCAACCGGCGAGTAACGCTTGCTAAGCGACTCGATGTCGCTCTAGTTCCAAACCGATCTTCCTAGCTTCGGATGCCTTCAAAAGCATCCGAAGCTTTTTTTATGCGCTGCGACCCATTCGCTCATGCTAAAATAAATATGCCTAGATACCTATCCATGCGCCCCTTATCCACGCGACGCCCATCCAACCCAAGGTTCCCCTCGCCATGACCCAACGAAGACTCTTCCTGGCCGATATGGGGATGGGATTTACCGGGCTTGCCCTCAGTGCGATGCTTCAAAAGGATGGCTTTGCACACTCGGACCAAACTTGGCTTCCCCCTGACGGCAAGCCCCATACAGCCCCGAAAGCCAAGAGCGTGATCTGGCTGTTCATGAACGGAGGGGTTAGCCATATGGAGAGCTTCGACCCAAAACCGATGCTCACGAAGTATGCGGGAAAGACGATCGCAGAAACGCCCTTTGCAGAAACCCAAGACCCCAAGAAACTTGCTATCGAGCGGCTCGTTGTGCCCGATGGGAACGGAAACCAACGCAATACTCTGTATCCTCTCCAAGTCGGATTCAAAAAATACGGCCAAAGTGGTATTGAGGTCAGCGACTGGTTCCCTCATATCGGATCTCAAGTCGATAAGCTTGCGATCGTTCGCTCGATGTGGACGACCGACTCGAACCACGGAGCGCAGACCCAATTCCATTCCGGACGCCATCAAAACGACGGCGATTTCCCGACCTTGGGCGCTTGGGTCCACTATGGATTGGGGACCCTCAATGAAGACCTTCCTCAATTCATTTCGATGGGCAACCGCGAATACTGGAACAAGAAAGATGGTCACTATTTAGGCCCAGCCCACGATGCGGTCCCTCTGAAAATCGATCCGAATGCTCCCTTGGACTTCGGAAAACCCGAGCGGGCTTTGGATCCCAAAGCCCAAGCGATCGGGGCGGATTTGGTCCGGGAGCTCAATCTTCAACGGGGTCTGGAGTACCCCAACGATCCTGCCCTTGCGGCTCGAATCGCTTCGTACGAACTTGCTTTTCGAATGCAGCGATCGATCCCCGAAGTGGTCGACTTTGCGCAGGAGACGGCAGAGACCCAAGCCCTCTACGGAATCGATCAGCCCCATAGTCGTGACTTTGGTATGCAGCTCTTGGCCTCTCGGCGGCTTGTCGAACGGGGAGTCCGTTTCATTCAGATCCAACATGGGGCCGGCGGTGCGGGGACTTGGGATGCGCACGGGGGGCTCAAAGCGAACCATGAGAACAATGCTAAAGCGGTCGATCAGCCGATCGCCGGACTCCTGATCGACTTGGAACGCCGCGGTTTGCTCAAAGAGACTTTGGTGGTATTTGCTACCGAGTTTGGCCGTACACCCGGTGCCCAGGGTTCCGATGGACGCGACCACCATATCTTCGGGTTCAGCGTTTGGCTAGCAGGTGGTTCGATCCGCGGCGGTATGGTGCATGGTTCGACCGACGAAATCGGCTTTCACGCATCGGAGGATCGGCACTATGTGACCGATGTCCACGCGACGATCCTCGAGCAACTCGGACTCGACTCGCGACGGCTCGAAATCCCGGGTCGAAAACGGCTTGAAATCGACCACGGCAAACCGATCTCTGCGATCATCGGCTAGCGACTTTTGCTTGAGCTTGACGCTCCTCGATGGCTCGGAGCAAGTCGTCGATTCCCAAACCGTACTTGCTCAGTACGGCACCCATCACGCTTCCGACATGCTCGCATCGTCCTCGGCGTAGAGCGGTCTGTTCGGGGGGCTCGATCGTCGAAACCGCCGCGGTGCTCCTTGGGGTTTGCACCGCGGGTGCATCCCAATCAAACGTATGCTGCACGTATTTGACACTTGCGACTGCGATTGCTGACATCTCTTTTGACTCCCTACGGGGCTTTGAACCCAACGACTCCGGATTCCCCTAGCAAGTCACCCGCTTGCTATACCCTTAGAATCGCCATGCCCGTGACACGTTTGGTCACACGCCCGAGAAATCGGAAAAAAAGGGATAAATTTTCCATTCGCTTGCTCCTCCCGATCCGGACGTCCCAAAGCCTGCGAGCACGGCCTGCTGGAGCTTTGCCTGCTGGGACTTTGCCCGCCGCAGGGACTTTGATCGATAACCGCGCTTCGAGTACCATAGACAAACCACGAGGCGTTTTATCCCGTTTACCATCCATCTGCGATCCTTCCATCCCATGGCCACTGTTCACATCCCCGCCGAAAACCGAAGCATCACCGACTCCGAAGCGATCTCCGCATTTCTCAAGCCCTTTGGGATCTGGTACGAGCATTGGCAGGTAGCCGGACGACTCGATCCGGCAGCCTCCGACGCTCAGATCCTTGCCGAGTACTCGCAGGAGATCGAGAAGGTCAAAGCCGCCGGCGGCTTCCTGACGGCCGATGTCATCAACGTCAATCCCAACACTCCGAACCTCGATGCGATGCTCTCGAAGTTCAACAAGGAGCACACCCATTCGGAGGACGAGGTCCGATTCACTGTCGAGGGCAAAGGAGTCTTTCATCTCCATCCCGAGGGCGGCCCGGTCTTTAGCGTCACGGTCGAAAGTGGAGACATGATCAATGTCCCTTGTGGAATGAAGCACTGGTTCAATCTATGCGACGATCGACGGATCCGCTGCATCCGATTCTTCGAGGATGTCACGGGCTGGACTCCTGAGTATGTCGACCAAGGGGTCCACGGCGAGTTTAGCCCGATGTGTTTTGGCAAGTCTCATCTGCCTTCGGATGCCACGGGCCAGCCCGGTCCGATGCTCCGGACCTAGAAACGCAACCCTCGACTAGGACTTTGGGCCTTAGGACATCTCGATGGCATCTCTCCCCAAAACCACTCGCATCGCTCGCTGTGCACTTCTGGATATCGAAGGCACGGTGGCCGACGTGCGGTTTGTCTATGACGTGATGTTCCCTTTCGTTCGGGAGCACTTGCGCGAGTTTTTGCAGGACCATTGGAACTCTCCTTCGATCCAAAGCGGCTTGTCGCTCTTGGCGATCGATGCTGGCTATAAGCCAGACAATATCCCTTGGAAAGCCCAGCAAGGATCATCGGACCTCCAAGCTCCCGAGCAAGCGATCGATCAGGTCGTTTTGGCCGTCGGACGGCTCATGGATCGCGACAGCAAAACCACCGGTCTTAAATCGCTTCAAGGTCTCGTATGGGAATCGGGGTTCCGCAGCGGCAAGCTTCGTGCGGAGGTTTTTGCTGACGTGGTACCGGCGCTGGAGCGATGGAAGAAGGCTGGCGTCGAGTTGCGCATCTACTCTTCGGGCTCGATCCTGGCCCAAAAACTCTTCTTTGCGCACACGACCGTGGGGGATTTAACTCCGTTTTTTAAAGGCAACTACGATACGACCATCGGCTCGAAGAAAGAGCCTGAGAGCTATTTGAAAATCGCCGAGGACCTAAGGCTCTCGCCGACCCAAGTCATTTTCTTTACCGATGTGCTCGGGGAGATCCAGGCGGCACGATCTGCTCAAATGCAAGTCATCGCATGCGTTCGGCCCAACAATGCGCCTTTGCCTAAGGACTTCGACGGTCCTACGATCGAGTCGTTCGACCAAGTCGAACTCTTGGCAAGTCCGACTCGCGACCACTGAGTGTTCTTGACCCAACGGAAACACGAACAATCGTTTAACCCGCAGCCAACGGCGAGGAAGTAGCTATCTTGCACTCATGTCGTACTCAGCATCGCGACAATCCGCACCAGCCTGGATTCGAGTTAGAGCACGAATCGCCGAGCGGACCGGTACCGCCAGTCCTGGGCTATCGCAAACTTATTGAAAGGGGCCGCCACTGGTCGTCTCATTGCCGATGGCTTCCACCCGCTAGGGCAATATGCAAAGCCTGACAAAAGACCGCCCGGCATGTGGGCCAGACATCAATGGATATCTTTTTTTGGATAGTGATCAAGCAATCGAGAACGCGATCAACTATGTCATTGAAAATCCAATCAAAGAAGGTAAGCCAAAGCAAAACTGGAAATGGATCACCCCCTACGATGGCTCGACCCAGGCTGGACGACACTCAACTAACCAAGTTGAACAGTCAGCCGCAGGCGTACAGGCTTTCAAAGCTGGCAGCGAATCCAGTACGCCTGCGGCTGATTGTTAAACGAAATAGGGATCTTGCGCAGGGTTCGCCCACCCCCGGGCTGACGAAGCATGAGGACTCGATCAAGCTCTTAACTGCGGGAATATTCGCGCCATGATATTTAAGGGATAACGATCTTGATGCAGTGCTCACGGGCGATTCCCCAGAGCTTCATTCCTCGACTCGACAAGCCACTGAATAACAAGTCCGATCCCAAACAGGAGCATCGTCCATTGAAAAATGGTCAGCCCCATCCCAAAGGCTGGCTCAGGTCTTATCGTCTCGGTAAGGAACCGGTAGACGCAATACAGAATTAGATAAAACTGCAATCGATGGTTCGCTAGCTGTTTCGAGAGGGTCAAGCGCCAAAGAATTAAAGCCATCGAACCGTGAAAGAGGACTTCGTAAATCTGGGTTGGATGCATCGGACCAAGCCCTTGGAAGTCGATTCCCCAAGGCAAATCGGTCGCGATTCCATGGCAACAACCGTTGAAAAAGCACCCTAGACGTCCGATCATTAATGCGACGGCCAGAGGCAGCGCGAAACTATCCCCAGTTTTGAACCGGATCCCCAAAAGCCGCTTGGCTATCTCGACGCACAAATAAGCCCCTACTAATCCGGCCGTTACCGTCTTGCCGTCGGCGGCCCAGGCCAAGAGTCCCGAGGACTGGCCGATCGAAGCGATCACGAACGGGATCTTGGAAAAAATCACACCGCCTGCAAATGCCGCACTAGCCAACACAAATCGCTCGCGCAAACCCAACTGCGAAAGAGGCGAACTCTCTGGAGGCAAACAGCGCCGCACCAGAAGAAATGCCCCGAAAGCCAGCACCATGAATATCGAATAGAGAAATCTTCCCTGATCGATCGCGCTCAGGTTCATAGGTGTTTGGGCCCACAGGTCTCGAAAAAGTAAAGGATGCCAACCAAGATCCAAAGCAAGATAAAAAAACCGATCAAGCTGATGATTTTGATCAGTGCCGCCACAGATTCAAGAAAAATTCCTAGGACCGACCCTTCGCCTCGGGATCTTCCAGGGTTCTTCATAGAAACCCCAATGATTAACAAAGCAACACAGACAACCCCCCCTAAAACAACCCAAAATGTGATTGCCTCTAGAGACCCTAGCGAGGTCAATCTAGTGTTAAACAGTATGAAGCCAAACCCCATCGCTAAACCCCAAGCCAGTATCTGGATTCCAACGCCCGTGTTTTGCAGATCCTCATTGGCTTGCTGGTAGACGACGTTGCGATCCTCTTTGTCTGCTTGCGATAATTCGCTGCTTGGCGGTGTGAAGGGTTTCTCCAACACTCCATCGACCGACTGTCCACAGACTGGACAATGCTTCCACGTAGCCTCCATACCGCTGCCGCATCGATTGCAAGTTGGTTTCGTCTTCATCGTTTTCTAAACTCCCCGGCGATCGATGTTACCAAAACGTCGCGCCTGGCGGATCGTCTGGCCAGCCAGCAATCCCGTTGTGAGCATCGATAGAACGATCACTGCAAGATCCGTCGTTTGAGGACCACTCCAAGACTTGGCCGCACCAATATGCCAATACGAATAGAAGCCCAAGCTGCAAAGATATGTCGCAATCGCCAGCCCTGTCGCAAAGTAAGCTAGCTTGAGCGAATGCCTCAGGGCCGTGGCCGTAATCGGCAACAGATAGAGCATGTTCCACACCCCCAAATACCCCTCGGTTAACTTGATCGTCAAGGCGATCATCAGGATGTCATAAGCGGTGGCGAGGAATTTTAAGTACGGTGGGCATTGCTGCCTGTTGGAGACCGAGTACACAGCGATCACTAGCATCGTCCAGGTCAGGGCGAGCATCGTCGCTCGCAAATGGTAGTTCGCATTGAATGTCGATGAATCGGCGGTAAGCACATGCAGTACGTGCTGACCGTAGAACAAGGCGATGGCTACGAGCCTGATATAATTGACTCGGATCTCACCTGCCCACGACTCCCAATCTACTTCCTTGGTCAATGTTTGGTTAACTTCTACCGCCATGGTCAGCTCCTAGCATTCAATACCCCAACCGTTTATCTTTGACGGTTCAATATCCTAACTATCATAAAACAATCCGTCGAGTCTCATCGTCACCGAACAATGTTTTTTGACGCTTTGCCTGTCATAATGAACGATTCCTCCCTGACGCACGGGATAACCTTTGCATGAAAACTCCCGAAAAACACCCCCGGGCTGACGAAGCAGGAGGACTCTATCACGCTCTGACCCCTTTGCAATTTTCTCGCGAGACAGGGACCACTTATCGAACCTCTTAAAATGTTTCGCGAGTAAGACTAACCGCTCTCGGTTTGCAGCCCGGCATAAAGCTTTGAAGGTTGTTTTCACTTGGAGCCAGAGGATTCCAAAACAAATCGCTTTGCAACTTTGCTTGGAATCTTTGACTTTCTCTTTGCAGATTTCGAATTGTCACGCTTTGATTGAACGTCCAACCGTCCACCAGCGGCAACAAAGGCACGGACGAGTTGATCCAACGATACATCAGGAGCGGCTCGTTCAATCTTGGCAATTCTTGGCTGACTAGTTTTGAGCAGTTTTCCGAGCTCTTTTTGCGAAAGATTCGAAATCGCACGAGCTTCACGAACTGCGGCGGCCATTTGAGTGCGAGCATCCAGAAGCTGTCGCTCTACTTCACTCATTTCCAGGAAGTCCGCAGCATCTCCAAGAGCCCAACCTGCGGCGACTAGTGCTTTTTGTTTGTTGGTTTCCATCACAATACCTCACTTGGCTTTTGTTGACTTTACAATCGCGTCGTACTTCTTAAGTCGATCTTTGCACCGATCAATCACTTCGTCAGGGATCTTTCGCGTCTTCTTTCCGTAGACCTCTAAAATCACGACAGCATCTATATCGATCCGGTACATGATTCGCCAGCTAGGCTCCTGAGGCTCAGTCTTTCTTTTTCGTGGCATGCTCGACCCCTTCATTGTATATCGGATACGGTATGCGGTCAATTGAGAAAAATATGGTTTGAGGTGAGCAGTTTAGCCGTGTTTGACGGTTGATTGCGACAACACAGCAAAAAATTCGGCTGAACTTGAAGTTGGAGCGATCTCTCAGAAGCTCCTCTTCGATCTTTCGCAAGGACGCCGACTTTGAAGCGTTCGAGCAGAAATTGCACGAAGGACTTTCCGATTCATGACGATGGTTGGGCCGAGTCGATGGCCCGCCGCCACAAGCTCGAATCAACCCTCGTGCTTGCGGGCGGGCTAGAAGCCAATCCCACGTGCCTTACTTCCATGGTCCCTTGATCTAATCAACGAAATGACGCGACTGTTGCGCCGCGCCCGATTCGCGAGCCCCTCTAAAGTTTCTCTGCCGTTTGCATTGGCAGAAACAATCGACCGTCTAGCTTTGGTAGCGATAAGAATCCAAACTTTTCGTAAAAACGGGTCGCAGCATCACTTTTTGAGTCGACAACGATCAGACTTGCCGCAATATCACTAGCCACCCGTACACAGCGCGCGATGGCATCCAACAGTAGCAATCCGCCCACGCCAGGAAAGTTGATGTCTCGAGCCAATCTTCCAACCAGGATAGCGGGGATCTCCGGATAGCGGGGTAGCTTCTTGGTCAACTCTTCAGGCAATTCGGAAAGCAAGACCGATGTTGCACAAAGGGTATAGAAGCCAATGACTCGCTTTGGATCAGCGCGATTAACAAGCACGAATACCGCCGATGCTTTACGTTTCACGTCCTGCTTGGCGTACTTGGCAAGGTAATCATTAAGAATCGACACGCTACAATCAAATTGTGTTCGGTCATGCTGATTGCCAAGGGGTTCACAAACAAAGTCGTTCATCGACTCTCGACCCGTTTGCGATACTCATCCATGGCATTTTTCATTTTTTTATTTGGTTTCTTCGGGGTCAGCAACGCCTCGACAAGGATCCTGCTCTGCATCTGATCGAGCTGTAGCTTCTCATGCTCTTCGATGACCTTCTTGGCCGCGACTTCTATATGAGCAAGCACGAACTCAGAGACGGTCCTTCCGCTGAACGTCGCAGCTCGCTCGATGAGTTCTTTCTGTTCCTTAGACACCCTCGTTTCGATTCTTGCTATTTTGGTAGAAGATTTAATAGTCGTCATTGGCTGCTCCTTAGTTGACTTAGATTGTACGGCATTTTTCCGAACATGTCAGTTTACTCTGCATTACGGTCTCATCGGGTTTCTTGCTCAGGTTCCGTCGACGGCTCGGCGAGCTGTGTCTGGGAAATCGGAGAAGAATCCATCGACCTTGAGCAGCTCGAGCAACACGCGATGGGTCTCCCCGAGGGATTTCGACCATCGGGGCTGAGTTTCCTTGCGCACCGTATACGGATGGACCACCAACCCTGCTTCTTTGGCCGCTTCGACCAACCCAGTGCTTTGGACGATCCCTTCGGCTGAGCGGGTCGCTAAGAGTTCGAGCGAGGGACCCAATCCGGCGATGGTCGAACTGAGCTCCTTGAGCTTCTCATGGGCAATCGGACTACCAATCAGATAGACCAAAGGGAGCTTGCACCCGTGCTCCTTGTGCAAGCTGACAAGTTCCTGCAATTCGAAGCATTGAATGAAGCATCTGTCTTTGGCTTCATCGAGCTCGAATCGCTTGAGGACCTTGAGCAACTCGGCGCCCATCGATACCGAAAGCTCCTTGCGATAGAACTCCGGACCCTTGAGCTCTATGTACAGGCCAGTCCTGCGGCCGGTCGTTCGGTCGAGTCCTTCCAAGAGCTGAATCTCCTCTTCGAGCCTCAGGACACGTTGTCCAAAGCCACCTGGAAAGCGGTCTGGAAACGCGCGCTCGGCGGAGTCTTTGCGGGTCCGTTCGTGAAGAGTGAGCTTCTGGATTTCCGCCCAAGTGAAATCGGCAAAGTACCATTTGCCATCCTTGCGATGCCGGTCCGGATAGATCGCTTCGACATCGGTCGTCTCGGCCATGGTGATGTCATGCGAGACGATGAACACGCGATCCTTGGTAAGCACGACATCCTGCTCGATGAAGTCGGCTCCTTGCGCATGCGCTAGAACCTTGGAACCCTCGGAATGCTCGACGAGGTACCCGCTCGCGCCGCGATGTGCGATCACGATCGGCTTGGTTGCTTTGCTCGCCTCTGGAGCACTGGGCGAATCGTAAGTTAGCCAAGCGGTCCCTAAGAGCGCAGCGACCCACGATCCGCCGAAGAGCAGTCCGGCGAGGGTATGATGAACGAAAGAATTCACGATGGGGTTCATGGGTTGAGTCCGACTGCGGGTTAGCTTTTAAACCACGGAAAACGCGGAACACACGGAAAGCAAGAAGGCACGCCTTCCGTGTGTTCAGTGTGGTCTGTGGTTGTATTCTAACTTCTTTGGATTCAATCCGAAGCGGCCACTGCGAGGCGATTTTTGGCAATAACACAAACTTCACGTCGGTTGTGTCCAAGCTGCCTTGCGGCGACATCGGCGTAGCCCCAGGATCGCACGCGTTCTAAGAACTCAGGGATGCTGTTGGAGGTCTGCCACTCGGGAAGCTTGATCGTCAGGACAAGGGCTCGAAGGTTCGTCGTCGGATATCCGACGATGCCCTCGACGGTGTCGAGGGTGTACTTGGGCGCGACGTTCGCATCGCAGACCAAAATACGAAACGGACGAAACAGCTTGCGTTTGAGTTGCAAAGAGCGGCTTTGCCAGTGGGTGAAGTTCGGATGTTTGAGGATCCGCGGATCCATTTCCGCTGGATCGATCCCAGTGACACTAGCTCCTTGGTCGAGCAGCCATTGGCAAGCTCCCCCGGGGCTCGAGCCGATCTCGACGATTTTCTCACCGGGTCGGATCTGCAGGTTGCCCCAAGCGAAGGCTTCGGCAATTTTCATGTAAGCTCGCGACAGGACCAGCTCAGGGATGGGGAACTCAGGAATTCCCCCGGGCCAAAAATCGTAGCTCTGCTGAGCCCGCTTGGTGGCGATCCACCATCGGTTCGGCTCATCGATGATGATCTCAAGGATACGATCGAGTTTGGGGTCTAAAGCTTGTGAGTCGACCCGTTGCGCCTCGGAATCGAAAGCAGGTCGATTGGCGATCACGGGCCGTGGGTCTTGGACCAAGTTTCGGAATTGCTCGGCGACCAGCCAGGCAAGAGGCGTGCCGCCCGGTTCAAAACCGTTCCAGCCCGGATCTGCCATGTCGCGTTGCCAAACATGGCAGACCTGCCAATCAAGCGACTTGACCGCCTCAAGGATTTGGGAGAGCATCAGAGCCGATTCGGACCCCTCGACCTTGCCCAAGACCACACCTCGGGACCGAATCAAGGGGTGTTCAGGCAGGGCTCGAGACCACTGGGGCACCGACAATTGGGTTTTGAGCGTGAGCAAGCCTCGGGCCGAATAAGCCAAGCGAAACGGACCGTTCGGTTCGCACAAGGCGGATTTCAGGCCGGCTGCGGCCCCTTGTTGGCACGCGACATACAAAAAAGACTGCTTGGAATCAGGCGGAGTGATGGTCGCTTTGGGGACAGATGCGGTTTCGATGGTGTTGCAGAGCCTGATAAGTTAGGGAAAATGCGTCAATGAGGTCCGGCGGGATGTGGACGCTCTAGGGCCCGATCGTCTATAAATAGACTTAATAACAAGCACAATGGCAAAGGGAGTTTCGACTAGGTCTTTTGCGAAACCTGAGCTTTTGAAACCAGATCATTTTTGAAAGGGAACAACCTCGGAACCTGTATGGCAAAAAACGAAGAAGCATTTGAAGTAGAGGGTACCGTCGTCGCGGCGCTTGCCAACACACGGTTCAAGGTTCAGTTGGAGACGGGATCTGAGGTTCTGGCCCACGTCGCGGGCAAGATTCGTAAGAACTTCATTAGGATTGTTCCTGGAGATAAGGTTCGCGTCGAGCTTTCCCCTTACGATTTGACCAAGGGGCGCATTGTATTTCGAGAACGCTAGGACGCGCAGGCGGTTGGGAATCGTTTTCGGGATAAGTCCCAAGAAAAACGAGGCGCCGTCGAATGCTGGTAAGACTGGATGGGGGATTCATGGGAATCCTCTTGCCGATGTTGGATGATTTTGATTTTGAACTTGAAGTTTTTGAATTCGAGCTTTTTGCATTTGAGCTTAAGGAGCGCTTGTCTATGAGATTACGAAGGTTAGCGATTGCGGGAATGTCCGCAGCGAGTTTTCTTGGTTCGGGTGCATTGGTTTGCATGCCGACATGTAACGTATTTGGCCAGGACACCAAGGTCCTTGAGATTCCTGGGTTCGAGGCATCGAGCACCGAAGGAACCGACGTGGTCACTTTGGCGATCGCTCCTCTGGACCGATTGCTCCCCGATGTTACCCACATGATGCGGATCTCTGGAGCCGGGGCTCAGAGCGGTCTGATCACCGGTGCGGTCAACGGATACACCAGCGGCATCGACCGTGCGCGTCCAATTGGCGGCTTTGTCAAACTCAGCAGCGCGGGCCTTCCTATGGGGGTCTTGGCTCTCCCTATCAGCGACTTGGACGAGTTCCTTGGCGGTCTGGAGTTGTTCGGCGAAGCCGAGGATTTGGGTGAAGGCCTCTACAGCATGAATCTTGGGCCCAATACCCTTTTTGCACAGCACAAGGGCGATTGGTTGTTTGTATCGACGGCAGAGGAAGCTCTTGAAGGGGCTCCTGAGAACCCAGGATCGCGAATCGAAAAGATGGCCGCCAATAACGATTTGATGTTCGAGGTCAATGTTCAAAATATTCCTGACGAATTGGTCGATCTGCT
>Ga0208487_1000136_pt1 | contig 18321 bp, 36 predicted proteins | sample LakMenEpi21Sep12_FD_150723 | JGI IMG/M metagenome (GOLD analysis project Ga0208487, IMG submission 150723) | Freshwater microbial communities from Lake Mendota, WI - 21SEP2012 deep hole epilimnion (SPAdes) | ecosystem: Environmental > Aquatic > Freshwater > Lake > Epilimnion/Euphotic zone ...
GGTAAACCACTTAGATAAGAATGCTTCATTTAACGATGGCAATGGAGGTATCATGTTTGAGACCTACGGTGCCGAGTATGACCATGTGGCTGCTATTGGCCAGAATGAGCCAAACCGTATCTGGACATATATCGATGATGAAGAGGGCCATACCTGTATTGTTAATGGTTGGTGCTTTGTAAACAGAATCGGGTACTTCATAACAGAAAAACCATATGATGATATGTTAAATATCATAGTACAACTAGATCGAGAATAGGAGATATAATGTTGACTATGGACGAATACAAAATAGTAGATAGTATTTTACCTAACTATCTAGAAGAAGGAGATCTGATCAAAGTTAAGGGTGATATATTTGAGATTATAAATATTATCCCTACCCACAGTGGCTGGGACCTATGGGTCCTAGACAACTATGATGAGACCAAGATTGTGTCAGTGCCAGATGATAAACTAGTCAACTTGGTATTGAATGAATCGGCTATTGACTAATCAAACCAAAGGGAGTAGAATAGGAAGTTATGGGACAAAACAGAGCAGAACGCATAGCAGACAAGGTTGTTGTCTTGCTGTCCGATTTCAGAACTGACATTAGACAAGCAGGCACATACTTTGCTAGAATAGCACCAACAAAAGTATATGAGCAGTTTGACGAGTTTGTGCAAGGTGCAGAAACCGAGAAAGCAGAAAAAGATATTAGAGAGGGATTGGAAAAAAATGTCCACAAATTATTCACCAAATAAAATTGATTTCTTTAGAAAGACTCTTATCCTTTCACAAGTATTTCAGAATAGTAATGAGGATAATGGTTGGGACGACTTTGCTTCCTACAACGATATTGGCTTACCACTAGCCTACGCTTCCTACAATGAGTTGGCTGTCCTTAATGATGAGGGCAAAAGATATGTTGAGGAAACCTATGACATGCTGATTTCAGGATTAGGGTTAGACAAAGAGTTTGACTATGTAGATTTCCAAGATGTCATCAACTCTTGGGAAGCAATCAACCCTGACAAGGTAAAAAAATAATGTACTGGGGTGACTACCTTGCAATTGGGATCATCCTATTTGTGGGTGGGTTTGTCCTGGGCTATGCCTATGGTGCCTGGAATCAAATTAGGGACTAGGATTCCTGGGCCGCTTGGCCCCCGTGGTCGTGTCCGTTTTATCCTATTTACTTTTTTATTTATATTTTGTTATTACGATGGTCATATTTTTTTTCCAGGGTATTACGATGATTATATTTTTTTTGCCATATTTGACATGTATGATGTCTATAGGCTATAATGGTTTTATCCCCATATTAAGGTATATATTATGACTTGTATAGTAGGTATTGTAGATAATTCTTCTACCCCCCGCCGTGTGTATATGGCAGCAGATTCGGGGGCATCTGATGATAGTATTATTCTCCCTATTATAGATCCAAAGATTCAAAAGAATGGAAAATATTTAATTGGATATGCAGGTGAAACAGGATTAGGACAATTATTACATTCTATTGATCTTCCAGATCCTTCTAATTTAAATGGAAAAGAATTAACAAAGTTTCTTAGAACAAAGTTTTGTATGGTATTTAAGAATGCTATGAATATATATTCTCCTTCTACTTCCCCCGCCGATGACAAGGATGGCGGCGTCCTGGCCCTCATCGCTGTGCGTGGCCGCCTCTTCGAGTTTGACTCAACCGATTTTCAATTGAATGAAATCACCGAAGGTGCTATTGGGTCGGGGGGCCTGATCGCCTTCGGTTCCCTGTTCACAACTCGAGGGTATAAAGATATAAACAAAAGATTAAGAATAGCAGTAGAAGCATCTATACAATATAGTCCTTCTTGTATGGGACCTATATATTATGATCATATATAAAATATAATATTATCTGCCAACTATCTGGCAAAATGAACATATTATGATATAAAAAGTATTACGAATCTATAATAAATATGCCAGAATAAGGCAAAAAAATAGGGCAATAATTGTCATAAAAATATTACGAATATGCACAAATATGCCCATAATAAAAAAACTATTACGAACTATTGACAAAAATGCCCATATATGATAAGACTAATAGGGCCAAAATAATATTACGAACGGGCCGCCAAATAGCCAATCACCCATTTTATTCCATTTTCTTCCATTTGGATCAATATATTTATATCTTGTATCATGTTTAGTACAATATTGTTCTATTTTATTAGGTTAAATATCCATCATTATCTATTCTTGTCCAATTTCCATTGTTATTTCCTCTATATATTTGTCCTGTTTCTTCATCCAATAGAACATATTTGGTTGGTACTTTGGTATGTATTATTAGGTCTATAGGGGAGGATAGTATTTCTATTTCTACCCCCGATTTTTTCCACCTTTGATCTTTAATCATATTTCCTAGGACCTTTCATAGCCCAAATAAGAAAGATTACGAACAACAAAAATATTTCAAGCATCTTCTTCACCTTGATATAAATAAATAACTTCACTAATTATGCCATGCCTTAATGCTGCATTTATCATCTTCGATGAATAACTACCAGCCTTTGGCAATGCAGAAAAATAGGCCACAAAATAAACCTCTGGATACTCAGAACGAATCAGGGTAGCACTGGCTATGGCTTTCTTAACATTGTCTGTTCTTTGGGCCCCTGGTCGCTTCTTATTGCCATAGTAGCCACCCTTGGCTTCAACATGCCAGGTGGTGCTTTCATTACGAGCAAGGAAATCTACCTCACACCCAGTATTCTCCATATAGACATTACGATTGATGAATTGAAACCCACGATCTTCCAGATCCTTTAAGACAAGGTCTTCAAAGGCATCACCAATATGCTTACTAAGCATGACTATTTTTTACTTATATTCTTGATAGCAATATGAGACATAACAACAATTATAGTAGATATTAACATTAGTGTCAATAGGTATTTAAGCATACCCGCTATTTTTTCTTGCCCCTTAATTCGGACTTATTATGATACTTTCCAGTCTTATCTTCATCTTTCCAAAACACAGGAGATGGTGAAAAATGAGTGGCTCTATCTAACTTAGCCATTTCTTCTAAAAACTTTTTAAGTCTTTTCCATGTAGCCATATTTCAATTATACACCTAGTTCCAATCAGGATCATTAGTATAAGGCCACACTATCTTAGGATAAGTTTTTGCCAAATAAGCCTTATCTATACTTTGATTATATTCCTCTGGTCTTGGCAAATCTAAAGACTTAAACAAAAATCCTTTATGCATATCGTATATAGAATACTTATCACCAATACTTTCTACCGCCAACTTCATACCCTTAGTCCACACCTCAGCAGCCAACCTATCATCAGCATACTTAAGATAAGGATCAGTAGTAGTTTCTACCCTATCTGGATAACCCAAAGCCTTAATATACTTAAGATGAGTCCACCAAAAATTACTACTAAAATGACCTTTCTCTTCCCAAACCTCATTACCAATAAACCTTGCATACTTAATATCATCAGAATCTTTCAACCTATACTCTGCAGCAGTATGCTTAGGCATAAGATAATACGTTCCAACCATAGAATGCTCTTTAAGTTTTCTAACACACTTTCTCCACTGACCAACCAAAACAGAATACAACTCTTTACGCCAAGCATGATCAAACTCAACATCATTATGTGCTGCCTTCGCATGATTATAAAACACATAACCATCATGATCTTTAGCAAAATCAACCATAGCATCTTGAGTTACCTGCTCAAAACCACTATCAGCCTCAACACAAACCTCATACTTTGTACCAGCATTCAACCTCAAATACTCTTTAGCAGTTATCCTATTTGATGCAGACCCAACCAAACCAACATAAACTTTTTCAATATTTCCATACAACAAAGAATCCTCTAAATATGAAATATGATCATTTAAAGGTGATTTCCAATTACCATCTACCCATAGATGATAAAAGTTATATAACTTATTCACTTCTTTCTCCTATAAAAGGAAGCAATATTCTTTCTATTACCCGCCAAAACCTCGGTAACCTCATGAGGCATATCACTATTACCATTAAAAAACACCAAAGTACAGGCTTAGGTGACTCCTTAAACTCCTGCTCTGGAAAATGCAAATGCCCACCCTCATACTCATCATTCAAATACAACAATGCAGCAAACTCAAACTCACTAGCATGCAAAGTGTCATTATCATCCAACGGATCATTAGAGGCTTCCATATCCACATGCATACCCAAAGAAGAGCCCTTAGTCATATTCACATAATTAGAAGACTTTATTTCTAAATCAAGATTATATGTATTTGACACTTCATCCCTTATTCTGTTTAATAGATTATGAATATCTACAGAAAAAATGGGAAATTCATTGTCAGGCTTCATATCAAACAATACTGTTTCATTCGCCAAAGATACAAACTTTACTAAAGGATCTGGTCCAGGAAAAGAAACCTTATCAAAATACGAAACTAATTTTCGACACTCGTCCGCCGAAATAAAATGCTCTAATATGTGTATTTTATTCATATATCCTTCTATGCCAATCTGTGTTCTTATATACACCCTGCTCAAGCGGAGTTCTATATTTCAAACTAATATCATGATTCTTTGTACCAAGTATAGCACTGTCTTCTTTTACATATTCAGCCTTCCAGTCTTCTCTTTTAAAAGGAAAGATCTGAATGTATGGTGTACCTGCAGGAATTGTACCTGTCCAACCCTTAATTAAAAAGAATGGAACATTCCCAGATAAATGTGTGACGTCATTATCAATTATTCCTGTCGTATTAAGAAATGGTAAATCAAATCTGTTCATAGGTGTAAGAAATAAAGAACTGTACCCCTTTGGAAGTACTATTCCCCAATCTATAAACCAGCCAAAATGTTCACTATGGTAACCTATTGGTGTATGAAATTGATCCATTGGTGCCTTGTCTGTACAAAAATTTTTATATTTTTCGTCATCTATTCTGCATGATATTTTATTATCTTCATTCATAAAGAAATGTATATCGCAAGGAGTTTTTAATACATATCCACTAATCATACTATCCATGAATGGGTGACATGCTTTAAATGTGGGGTAAGTATAGCCCTCTGGATCAATAAAGTTTTGACTGTTTTCATCTTTCATAAATCTATCTGCTTTTGAATACCAGTTAGGTATTGCTTTGCTAGCAGCAACTGGTCTATTCAAAGAATCTTCTTTAAGCCAAAATCTATTTGTAATAAACTTTATAATGTTCATGCTGGTAAATTTCCAAATCCTTTGCCCACTGCATGATTGCCTACTCTTTTTTTACATTCAACACACATGTTTTTATTTACAAAACCTAAATACATCCTATATATAATTTCAGAATCTAACTTAAGAGCAAGTCCATTATTAATTAAATGATCTATATTTTTATCTTGTAATGCTTTAAAGTCATCATTAGTAAAATTTGTGGTATTAAAAAAATATAAATCATCTTTATCTAAAGATAATATGATATTACGATTACGATCTACAATGAATACTTCATAGTCATTATCTTCTTTCATCTACCCTCACAATTTTTAGTATGTGCTTCCATGATCATTGTTAAATTATCTCTAGTAAATAGGTCTGCATTCATTGTATACCCGCAGGCATAGCACCTAGCCTGAGTACATTCTTTATCCTTATTACTCTCTATAATCCACATTAAGGCTTAATATCGTCCCCATCAACACTATCTTCATCCATCAATAGATAGTCTATGTATGCTTGCATTTCATTCATAACAGTATTTACTGCCTGTATATAATGTCTTACAGATGGATCACTATTGTACTCTAATTCTTTTTCATATTCTTTCATAGTCATTAAAGTACTATAGAAATCAGACATTATCTCTACCTTCAATTTGCTCTTCATTATATTTAAGCCAGTAGGGAATACCATTTTCATCATAGTCAGATCCAAGATTATTTAATATCTCATCATTCTGCTTTACATATCTTTTAATATAAGATGCAAAGTCTTCATCTGCTATATCTTTATCTACCCTGGTTCTTAGGATATCCTGGATATCTTCTGGGGCTTTATCTGGCTGGTGCCACTCTACCATAAGTCTTTTGCTGCCTTCCAATACCTATACTCTTTGTACACAATATAAGCGGTATTTAAAGTTACTAACACTGCTATGTAATATATCATTCCATATCCATTTCTTTTTGACAATACTCACAAGGGTCCACCCCTGCAAGGCAAAGGGTATTCTCATCAATAATCTTCTGTGCCATCATAATTTCTCTACGATGAGAGGACTCTCTAACAATCCTATCAAACTTAGCATCCTGTGCATCTCGGTCTTGTCTTATCATCTCTGCAATGCTATCACTATCATCAGGGTATAAAGACATAATCAACCATCAATCCCAGTGTTGCGTCCACCATCTATATAGTTCATATTGTTGTTTATAACATCTACAATACTTTTACGTATCTTCTTAAACACAACACTATCCTCGTCTTGTGCTTCTAAACTACGAAATACGTTATTAATTTCTTTAATCATATTGATTACATCTTCTCGATCTAATAATTCTTTGCTCATATTACCACCTTTTCTTATCTATATGTTTTCCATTGTTTCTATAATCAAGTATAGTGATTACAACAGTAAAAGTCAATAGCCCTATCATAATTACCACCATAGCCTTATTAATGTTATCTAAGGCTATAAATGAGTCATATAAGTACTTAATCATTCATCAAACAAACTTTCTTGGCCCTCTGGTAATTCAATATTATCTTCCCAGATTCTAAATACAGACATGCAAGGATCTTCCCCATTTTCCCATGCTACTTCTTCTTCGTCTGTCATGTAGCCACTATCGTGAGTATCACAAAATGGTTCTGATATCCACTTATTAACAATACCTAAATCACGCCATTCAAAAAAATCCATCCTATTTTTATATTCTGCTTCTATCAATAGTTTATGAGAATCCCAGTTTGACCAATCAGGCATTGTCATACTAACGTCTCCCACTTATCTTCTGGAACAATCTTAAAACCTTCGCTTCTTTCAAGCACTAAAGTAGTATAGTTAAATAGTCCAAAATGATCTTCTAAGTTTTTAATTACTTTTTCAACTGGAAGTGTAGAGCATGTGTATAAATCAAACTGCATAAATGCTGGATCTGATTCATCCCAAACATGCATAGCAATATGAGAAGTTTCAATCATTACTGCTGCAGTAAGACCTCTATTACCTTCTTTAGTTACATAAGAAGCAAATGGTCCCTGAATAGTTTTCATACCAATAGAGTCAACCAACTGTTGCATCCATGCAATTGTTTGTTTTTCATCTGTTGGTGGAAGAAGTGTGTAGCCATTTATTAATACATGATTATGAAGTGCCATGTGTATCCAATCTGTGAGATGTTAATAATACCAAAAAGCAGGGCTGTTGTCAACCCTGCTCCTTGTCTTTTCCCCTACTAAAGGAAAGTTTGTATTACTATTTTACTACAATTTCTTTAGGTTGTAAATGCTTTGGTAGATATTTTTTTAGACGTACTTTTAATAGTCCGTTTTCTACCTCGGCTGATTCAACTTCAACGTGTTCTCCTAGAGCAAATGTAGATGAGAATGATCTTGTAGCAATTCCTTTGTGCAGGAATTCTGTCTTATCTTCTCTTTCCCCAATTGTTCCAGAAACACGGAGTTTGCCCATATCCATTACGACCTTGATATCTTCTTTACTAAAGCCAGCAACAGCGAATTCTAATTCGAATTCATTGTCATCAACTTTTTTGATATTGTAAGGTGGATAATTTGAGATATGTTTGTTGAGGTCATTTTTTAATCCCATCAACTGATTAAATGCATCATCAAAACCTAAGAAAAAAGGTTCTAGTTGCATTTGTCGCATTAGTGAACTTACCATGTTTTTGCCTCCTTTTCAGCGAGTTATTTGATACCCCCCATTTGGCAGGGTAACTAATATATTATAGCATCCTATTTGGAATTTGTCTATCTTCTACTGGAATAAATTTACCACTATGATTTACTATAACGTCTTTCCTTACAACTATAGGGCCTACTAACTTATTTATAATATCTTGCATTGAAAAATCATCATTAATTTTCATAAAAGAATTATGGTGAAATGGAACTGTAAAGTATGAAGGTGCATTAAACAACATTGCTGCTATTGTAGCCCCACCATATTGCAAACCTGGATACTCATCTATGTCTTTTCCTGATAGATTATATCCTAAAACTGTGGCACCAACAACCTGGTTATCTATCTCTAACAAGCCTTTTATAGCCTCTACATTAAGATCCATATCACTATCTATAAATAATATTGCATCATATTTTATTTTAGGAGGCATGTCGTGATTAATGTCATCCTCACTCCAAGTTTCTCTTTGAGCATACTCTCTTATAAGATTACGACCAGTCTCAATTCTTATCCATCTATTTTGAGATCCAACTTTTTTAATATTATCATTTATACTATATGTCCAATATTTACCACCAACCTCTCCCAGCCCTCTAAGAACATCTAAAAATGGATCTAATCCTGATTTATCAACTTCTAATGAGGCAAAAAAATCAACATTGGGAAATGCCTCTTTAATCTCTTTTTTATTTTTTAACCAATCAATATGCTCGTTACTTTTGCACTTCCAACCCACGATAGTTGTAGCGATTAATAACCTAATATTATAGTCTATTTGCTTAAACATGGTACTAATGATATCATAGATACCTATGAATAAAAAGTATATAATACTTGCTGGAGACAGAAATCTAGATAATGTAGAACAATATTTAAACACCTATGGAAAAATTAATCCTTGGGGGTATCCAGATAGATGGGGTAACTATCTAGGTGTTCCTAAACATTTAATACCTATAAAAGGTGAGCCTTTAATACATAGAACTCAAAGACTTTTGTTAGAAAATGGTGAAAAAAATATTTGGGTATCTTGTAACAAACAAAATTTTGAATCATACGTAATTCCTGGGTGTAGTCCAGTTGAAACCAATTTTGACAAAAACTCTTTATATCCAGATCATGAATTTTCAAGCACAGATGGTATGGAAAATGAGAATGGAATAACTGTTTTATTATTTGGAGACATATATTACAGTGAAAAAATAATTAAACATTTAGTTGACAATAAATCAGAAGATTGGCATTATTACGCAAGATGGAAAAATTCTGATACCACTGGAAAAATTTATGGGGAAATGTTTGCCTGGTATTATAATCATAGCCACATAAAAAAACTTAAAGAGTCCGCTATACTTTCTTCAGAATTGACAAAAGAATACGTAAGAAAACACCAAATAGGAGAATTAAAATATCCTTGGATAATGGAAGAGTCTTCAAAAATGACTTATAGAATAATGGCTGGATTAGATACAGAAGATCCTCATGGTATAGAAAATTCTAAATGGGTAGAATGGGATGATGAAACTGAAGATTTTGACTATCCAATTGATTGGGATAAATGGTCAAAGAATCTTCCTCATCTAGCGTATTAATTAGACTTTTAACATTATCATAATCTTCTTTAACATTCAAATCCCAGTACCTTAATCCTGGTATATATAACATTGAAAGTGGAATACTTTCTTTTGATACCGACATTGCTACGGCTTCCTCATACAATAAAGTATAGTTATTAATTTGATTATAATTCTTCATAAAACCTAGCATTTCTTTTGTAAAGTGAGATGGGCCAGTAAAGTTAGGTGGTTGTTGTACTCCGTTTCTGTACTCTATACCTCTAGTAAAATTAACCAACATACCATTTTCAAACTGTGGAACAGAAACACTGTGAGTATCTTTATATCCAGAATGAACCATTGTATTTGCTGATGACTTAAGTAATTCCTTTAATGCCTTTTCTTCAAATACAAGATCTCCTTCTGTTTGAATAAAACAATCTGATATAAACGGATAGGCTAAACTCATAGACTGTGTTGTTTGATATTTATCATATTCTAAATTATTAACTAATATTACATTTTTATACCCTTTAAGATGATCTTCTAACATTTCAAACTTATATCCACCTATTACTATTACCTCTTTTACCCCATTTTTCATCATTAAATCTATATTTCTTTCAATCAATGTTTTTCCATTAAAAGAATATAAACACTTAGGGATGTCAGATTCAAGTCTTTTACCCATACCAGCGGCAAGTATTACTGCTTGACTACATTTATGTACCATGATATAATTATATCTCAGGGTGAGGAAAAAGTAAAGAGGAACAATGCTAGAAGAGTTATATAAAAGAAATAGCATACCACCATTTGGCGAGCCATATCAATCAGATAAAACAATATTTAGAAATAAATTAGATAGAACACCTTCATTAAAAAATTGGAATAAATACTATCCTATGTTTGGTGGAACAACCAATAAAGTTTTTAAAATAACATTAGAAAATGGTAAAAATAGAGTATTAAAATTATGGAACGACAATGCTGATAAATTAGGAATTGAAAGAACATCTGAGTCATTTAACTCAACAATAGCACACAGAAGCGGCGTTGGCCCAGAAGTTTTGTATACCAACGTAGCAAATAAAATTATGGTAAATGAATACTTGGATGGCATAGTTCTTAATAACGATAATCTATTAGATAATTCTAACCTTTTTAACATTGTAAAAAGTATTAAAAAGTTACATAGCGGTTCAAGATTTATTAATGACTTTGATATTTTTGACTTAATGGATAACTATCTTAAAATATGTAAAGAAAATAACTATAAACTACCAGAGTCTTTTTTTGAACATAAGAGTAACATGTTCTATATTAATAAAATAAGAAAATATCTTAACAAAGTTAAAGGACCTACAGTTGCTTGTCACAATGATTTAATGTCTAACAATATTATTATTACACAATCTGGATACAAGTTTATAGATTTTGAATACTCTGGGAACAATGATCCATGCTACGAACTAGGACACATGTGGATAGAGTCAAACCTTGATATTACTAAATTAGATTATATTATTAGTGAATATTTTGGGTATTGGGATAGAAAAAATTCTAACAAGGCTAAACTATATAGCATAGTTTCTAGTTACACATGGTATCTTTGGGGTGTAATACAATCTAATATTGTTGATAAAAACTTTAACACTTACGATTATGAAAAAGATTATCAAGATAGATACAAAAAGTCTAAATCAAAACTTAATAAAAAAGTCTTAAACAATTTCTTTTAATTTCTTTGTTTTAGATTCAAGTTCATACCATACTACGTCCCATTTTGTAGTCATTGCATATCCATTAGTAGTTGGTTTATCTGGACCTGCAAAGTGAACTATAGATGGAAAGTTTAATGCTGAAACCTGACCAAGGTTACCATAAAAATTTTGCATACAATATTTCATAGGAAGGATAGTCTTGTCATATAAAAATATTCTATTCATAATATCTTGTTCTGGAAATGGATATTTTTCTTTCAATAATTTTAACACTTTACTGTTTATATTTTTATTTCTCCAATAGTCAAGTGATACTTTGTATACCGCCGAACAAAAATATGGATAGTCTGTGTCTTTTGTATAATTAAGATCTAAAGTTCCAGCAATTGGCATAGGATATTCTCTTGTTAATAAGTCATCTATATTGTTAACTATAATTGTATCTGCATCTAAAACTGTAACCCAATTTTTATTTAGTGCGTCATGAATAAATAACCTTAAAAATACAGTGTCGCCAAACCATAGGCTTTTGTATAATCTTCCTTCTTCATTATATTTTTCAAATAAATCACTAGTGATAAAAGTTAACTTTATGTTATCTCTTTGAGATGAAAAATATTCTGATATTTTTTCTTGCTCTTCAATATTAAACTCATTATATTTTGTTAACACATAAATATCTAAATCAATAGATGAGTTATCTATTAAAGATTGACAAGAAACTCTAAACAAATTAAAATACTGTTTGTTTATTGTATATACTACATTAGACATTTTTTAATTCACAATCTATCATTATTTTTAACCAATCAGACATTGATTTTTTAGGACTCCAGCCTAGATCATTAAATATTTTTGAATTGTCCCCATAAAGTAATCCAGTTGTTGTTGGTCTATTTTCTGGGGTATGTATTAAATAATCTACCCAGTTGTCTATACCAACCAATGAAAAAGAAGTGGTTACCATATCTTGTATTGAGTGTCTTTTCCCAGAAGAAATTATATAATCTACTGGCTTATCATTTTGTAACATTGCATGCATTGCTTCAACATAATCTCCAGCATAACCCCAGTCTCCTAAATGATTTATATTTCCTAATTCAAGAAGTAGTTGTCTTCCTTGCTTTATTCTTACAACAGCATTTGTAATTTTTTTTGTAATAAACTCATCTCCCCTGTATTGAGAAGAATGATTATATAAAATACCGTTACAAGCAAAAGCACCATAGGCTTCTCTATAATTTACTGTTGTATTATGTGCAAATGTTTTTGCAATTCCATACGGAGATATTGGCATAATTTTACTATCCTCATTTTGAGGCACATCTTTAGAATTACCAAAAATTTCTGAACTAGATGCTTGAAAATATTTTATTTTTGACATATCTCCATGTAAAAATATTTTAATTGCTTCTAACATTCTTAATGCCCCTAGTCCAGTTACCTCTGAAACTAACTCTGGTTGTTTCCATGATATTTTTACAGAACTAATTGCTCCTAAATTATAAACCTCGTCTGGATTAGATATCTCCAATGCTTTAATAAGACTTGATAAATCTCTTAAATCACCTTCAATTAAATTAATGTATGGTTTTTCTTTTATCCATTCTCTTTTTAATGAATTTTGTCCAGATGCAACTCCATAAATTTTATAGTTTAATGTGTTTAAGTATTCAGATAATAGTCTTCCGTCTTGTCCAGTTATTCCTATAATTAAAGCAGTTTTACTCATTTGTAAATCTATCTGGAATTTGTCTACCTTCAACTGGAAGTAATTGTCCCATATGGGTAGCACTTATATCTTTGCGAACCCAAGTTTGTCCATAAGGTAGTCTTTCTGCTAAATGTTGAAATGTAGGATCATCACTTAAATTAAGATATGCATTGTGGTACCATGGTAAATCATAGTATGCTGGAGCGTTAACTAAAAGCATTCCAGCAGTATTCCAGTGCTCCTCTATTCTTGGATTTTCATTTATTACTTTTCCATTAAGACCATATGCTGGAACATTTACGCTTACAAGAGGTCTATCTACTTCAAACATCTTTTCAAGTATTTCTGCATTTAAATACATATCAGAATCTATATATAAAACTGCATCATTATTTACTACCCCGACATTATCTTTCCAGGTATCTTCGCCCCAATTATGACCACCAATTCTTCTCAATCTTTGAGTAAAGTCTCTAATTAGATTACGACCTGTTTCAATTCTTATCCATCTATTTGAAAAAGTTACTTTACTTTCTTTATCATTAATAGTGTATGTCCAATACTCTCCATTTAATTCTTCTAACTTTTTAATTACCTCATTAAATGGATCTAAGCCACGATGATCTAATTCTAGTGCAGCAAAATATTTTGCATTAGGAAATTTAGAAATAACCTGCTCAGCATCTTTTAGCCAAGCCATGTGTTCATTCCTATCACACTTCCACCCAACCAATGGTGTTCCTATAACAAAGTGTTTATTATAATCTATCTCTTTAAACATTATAAACTCCTATTCAATAAACTATTATACACGTCTTGAGACACAAACCAAGCGTCATGCCTAGATTTATTGTGTAATATTTGAACATATCCCTTTTGTGGTAGTAGTTCTTCTATTAAAGCCTTATTGACAGTATGGTTATGTTCTATTGTAAGAACTTTAAACTTTCTAGAAAAGTCATAGGCATTTAATATCTTATACTCTGACCCCTCTGTATCAATAGATATATAGTCTATTGTGTCTGGAGCATTGTGTTTATTCAATAAATCATTTAATGATATAGTTTGTACATCATATTCAATACCGTGCATAGTTCTTATATTAGACCAATTATCTTTGAAGGCATCTTCTTTCATACCCGAAACCATTTGAAAGTTTTCTACATCTATAAATCTAACAGAGTCTCCAGTTTTATCAGATACACATAAATCTTCTATAATACAATCTCTTTTTCTTTTTAATACATTATTATAATATTTAGATGGCTCTGCTAATATACCTTGCCAACCATGATATGTTTCTAATAAAAAAGTATTGGAAAGAATTACCCCATCACATGCACCAAATTCCACAAAGAATCCTGGCTTTTTACCTAAACAAAATAAAACAAAGATATCTTGACCTAATTGAGAATATGTCTCCGTGCTGGTTGCAAATTTTTCAAATAGTTTTTTAATATGATTTAATTTACTACTCATTCTAACTCCAAACTATTTAATAGGTTCCTATAATTATACAAAGTACCTATGTCAAAGTATTTACCATCTACTTCAAAGGCATAGTGTTTATCAAAGTTATTAACTATTTCAAACTCTAAATCTATACCAACATGACTATTATACTTATTTAATTTATTTATAATTTGTTTATTTAATCCTACTGCACCCCACATATGAGGGTAATCACATTCTATATCTTTATCTTTTAAATCTAAAACTTTATTTTTAACTAATTCTACTTGACCAACTTTTCCTTTTAATACATCGTCTACTGGCCAACATGCAACCGTGATTAAATTTTCTCTTGTATATTTAGATAGTTTAAGATAAGGATTTTCTCCTTTAAAGTATGTATCAGCCATACCTATAATATAATGATCAGAAGGGTATTGATTTGCCATCTTTATTACAGCATCATTCATTGTTGATGGCTCTACAACCATAATTTCTGCGTTTAACTTAAAGGATTTTACCAATTCATACCATTGAGAACTAGTGCTAACTACTATTTCATCAACATAAAAACTCATTTGATCTACCTGTCTTTTAATAACAGGCTTATTATCTATATCACATGGTAAAGAAAATTTTGGCAACCCTCCAAACCTTGAGGCTTTACCAGATGCGGGAATTAAACCTATCATCTTTTAACATTCCACTTCTCTTTTAATAATTTTGTGTCATCGCCTCTTGCGTTCAACATCCACTCAAATCCTGGAGTAGAAGTTGTTCCCTGCATGTCACTTTGCATAGAACAAGAGTATACTCTTAGTTGCTTATATCCAAGTTTAGTTGCAGTTTGAGCAATATCATCATCAAGTCCCCAGTAGGTAAATCTTTCATCAACTAAGTTATCTTTAAATATTTCTGGTTTAATCATAAAGCAATCGCCACGCATACCGCCATCGCCAAAAGTTCCATTAGTTTCTTCAGGAATTTTATCTGTTACTTTATTTGCAGGATATGTTATCCCAATGTTATCTTCAGATCTTAAAACTTCACCTAAACTTTTTCCCAAATTACCTTCAATTTCAATATCATCATTTGAAATTATTAAATTACCATTTAAGCCTGCTGCTCTAATAATTGCATCATTCCATTGTTGTGCTAAATTTTTACCACGAGTATTAAAATAAATACACCTATCTTTATTTAAACTATAACCATATAAGTGCTGTGCATCTTCTTCTTTATGACCATTATCATATATCCATACTTCAGCAATATCTTCATCTAATAAATATTTATCTACTAAACTACTTGTTCTATATGGATCTATTATTGTTGTTACGACAACATAGTTTTTAATCATAGAAGCCCTATGTTATTTATTTCTTTTTTCTAGTAATGCTGGAAAGTCTTTAACTTTGGTATCACCCATATAAGACCAAGCATATCCTTGATCAATCATTGCTAAGTTTAAATTAACACCATCAACAAATAACCAACCTAAAATTCTTCCATACTTTTCAGACGAGTCCATTTTTTCGGTTTTAATAACTACAGTTTTTGCATGTTCTAGTGATTTTTTAAGCCAATCTTTTGATTCTAATCCAAGTTTCTTTTCATATGCATCTTTAGTTCTAGATTCTGGAGTATCTATACCAGCCAATCTAACTCTTGATGAAAATGATATATCAAAGCCTAGGTCGATATCAACATCTATTGTATCGCCATCTACTATCTTATTTACATTTCTTACATGATATTCATACATGATATTATTATACCTTATTATGAATCTGCACTTGCTGTAGATCTCTTTAATTGACCCGTTCTTATACCATGCTTATAGGCTAAGTTTTCTGCTTTTCTACGAGCCTTACGAGCAGAACGTTTTTTAATTGCATCCCATGCAGCAGCCTTTTCTGGTCTTTTAATTAAGTTATACCCACCACGACTTTTACCAGTTGCCCCAATGTTTGGCTCTTTAGGGTTTTGTTTTTTTGCTTTACCATTTGATCTGTTAGTATTTCTTTCAGATGTTTTCTTTTGTGCCATTATTCCCCTTTATATGTTTTGATACTATATTACCATAAATATCTTTATCAAATACTTTGACAAACTGTTTAAGATAATCTCTTACTACCCGAATATCCTGATTATTATTATTTCCATGACCCATTTCTTGGTGAGATGCATCAATTGAATTTAAATGATTTTTACATATGACTATTATTTTTCTAGACTCTCCCCTAAAACCAAAAAATTCACCTCTGCTATCACAATAAAAACAATGTATATCTTTTAACTGATTCAATATAATTGAGTATCTCTCATCGGAATTAAACTGACTCATGCTAAATGGTTCATTATTTGTATATCTTATATTATTAAATACATCAGACAAAATAGTTGTTGGTTTCATTACTTTAGAAAGAGAATATGTATAATCAAATAATCCAAAACCATCAAATGGAACCGATGGAGCACACAAATGATCAATTATTAAGTCTGGATCAACCATATGATCATCTAAATATAAATCAAACTGTACTTCTGCTGGGTGTTTATTATAGATTATTCTTAAAATATAATATCCATTTTCTAATATAACCATTCCCATAATACCTTCATCAAATTGTGTTCTTATATCAACAACATAAGCATCCATTATTGATTTTTTTAAATAACTTGTATGAGTTACTAAATTATCAAAATCACAAACATGTTTTTGTTTATAATCATAATCAAATAATGAAACCATACCTATTTTAAAAACATCTTTATCTTTTATTGGATTAATGGTAAATCCATTTATAATAAGTTTAGATCCAACTTTACCATTATGAAGCATGCAATATCACTGTGCTTCCAAGTCTAGAGGGGTTGGGGCAGTAACCAATGTACCACACTCTGCACATTCTGCATCTAACAAATATTGTTCTATATTATACTCTTCATCAAATGTAACTAATATTTTAAATATGTTTGTTCCACATATAGGACAAGAGGATGTTGGTATTCCTCTAGCGTTGATTTGCATTATATCTATCTAATCTATTTTGTAACACTTGTCTATCGTATTCGTCAGATGAGTGTAAAAAGAAATTAACTACTTCTTCTGTATTAAGATAATCTATATCTATTCTTTGACCAAATTTTTTAATAAAAGCCTGATGAATTGTCTGGCTTTTTGGATCGTTTAACATTAAACTTCTTTCTTATGTGTTTCATTATGTCTTCTTCTGTTAATAAAAGAAGAGAACTTATTATTATTATACCCGCAAGTAACTGCCAAGTCAAGAGCCTTTTCTAGTATCTGACCATGTAGCCCAGTTAATCGAGGTCGTCTTAATCTTTTCTGCAAAGGTCATACCACAGGTACAAGCAATGTCTTTTAAACGATTGCAATCTTCACAGTAATTTGATTCAGACATGGATACTATTATACTCCTTAAAAGTGTTTTAGGCAACCCTCCGACCCAAAACGTGCAGTCCCTGTAACTTGATCCGCACTTCCCATAACTACTATTTTGCTGTCTTATCTACTGAGTTAAATGCATTATTGATTTCATCGATGCTTAGTCTTCCATCATCAATGAATCCTCTTGCTAGTTTTTCAACTACTGTAGCAACACCAAGTGTTCCTGCAAGAATTATTGCACTCATTGTATCGATACCGATTATTGCACCAGCACCAATAACTCCAAGTCCATTGGCTGCAAATACAGCGATTATTCTAAGAAGGATATTCTTAATACCGCTTACTGCTCCCATTGCCTTTTCGTCATCTAGTTTTGTTTCTTTTGCCATTTTTATTCTCCTTCCCTTATTCGTATAGTTATTAGCCATACAAACAAGACAGTTATAATTGCATACCCTACGATAGTTTTTGCACTACCCTCGAGTACTAGCCATGCTGCGAACATACCTAGTAATGTCCACAATTGGTTTAAT
>Ga0208487_1000142_pt1 | contig 17935 bp, 12 predicted proteins | sample LakMenEpi21Sep12_FD_150723 | JGI IMG/M metagenome (GOLD analysis project Ga0208487, IMG submission 150723) | Freshwater microbial communities from Lake Mendota, WI - 21SEP2012 deep hole epilimnion (SPAdes) | ecosystem: Environmental > Aquatic > Freshwater > Lake > Epilimnion/Euphotic zone ...
TTAGCATAACGGGGGGTAGGGGATTTTGTTTTAGAACCCCTATTGGAGTTCCTCATGCTACAAATGCACTTGAATTTTCAACATGCATATCCTTATTGACAAAAACTTGGGATTCTTGCGATAGTCCGATTGTCCAACAGCCTTTGTTTTAAGTCTGTTTTATGCTATAATTTTAATATATCCATAGGAGGATTTAATGGCAACAAGTGTTTACCAAGTTGTAGAGATAGAGTTAATAGACGGTACAAAGTTAACTTTAAGACCTTTAAAAATTTCTTTATTAAGAGATTTTATGAAAAAGTTTCAGGGGTTAGATAACGTAGATGTAGCATCAGATAACGATAAATCAATGGATTTATTAATAGATTGTGTTCAAATTGCTATGCAACAATACAGTCCAGAATTATCAACAGACAGAAAAAAACTAGAAGATGTAATTGATTTACCAACAGTATACAAAATAATTGAAATTGCTTCAGGGGTTAAACTTAACGACCCAAACCTTCTAGCCGCAACAGCGGCTCTAAGTGGTCAGATTTAGATCTTGTACCTATAGAATCTGAAGTATTTCTTCTTGGTAATTGGAAAGATTATCAAGAATTGGAGGATAGTTTATCGATGCCTGAGTTAGTGGCCATTCTCGAAGCAAAAAGAGAAAAAGACCATACTGACAGAAAATTTTTAGGTGCCTTGCAAGGTGTTGACATAGACAAGGGTACTAGTGCTGACGCACAAGATGAATGGGAAAGAATAAAAGCAAAGGCTTTTAGTAAAGGTAAAAGTAATAACCCTAATGATATTGTTTCTTTAAATGGGGCTGCAGCAAAAAGGGCTGGCTTTGGAATTGGGGAGGGCCTTGATTACGAGGTAATTGATTAATGGCTGAAAATATAAATACTAATATTAATATTGATGTTAATATTGCAGAGGCTCTTGGCAAATTAAAGTCTTTAGAAAAACAAATACAATCATTTAATAAGAATATTATTCAAGGTAGTGCTCAAGCACGAAGTGTACAAAATGATTTTAATGCAAGTTTAATTCACAATATAAACGCCACTGGAAAATTTACTGCCTCTATGGGCAAAGTTCATACAGAAACTGAAAGATTTACTAACGCTTTAGAAAAAAATAAATTTTCTGCTAGAGAATATTTTAGATATTCAATGGCCTCTACAAAAACCTTTGGAAAACTATTTGGAAAAGAATTTAGCACTATTACAAAAGTTGCTGAAGAAAGAGTAAAAGAATTACAGGCTAGACATATAGAACTTGGTCGTGCTGCAGATGGTGCTATGAGAGCAGTAAAGATTGTTCCTAAATCTCTTGATTACTCAAAAGCAACTACTTCTATGCAATTAGCAATACAAAAACAACAAATATTTAATAAGTTATTAGATACTGGAACAACCAAACTTTTAAATTTTGGTAAAAATACTCAATGGGCTGGTCGTCAGTTGATGGTGGGTTTTACAATTCCACTTACTATTTTAGGGTCTACAGCAATTAGAACATTTAAAGATATGGAAATGCAGGCAATAAGATTTAAAAAAGTATACGGAGATATGTTTACATCTAAATCAGAAACAGACGCTGCTTTAGTAAGTATTAAAAAACTAGCAAACGAATATACAAAATATGGTGTTACCGTAGTAGATACTATGAAGATGGCTGCAGATGCAGCCGCTGCTGGCAATGCTGGAAAACAATTAGAGAATGTTGTTGCTCAAGCAACAAAACTATCGGTGTTGGGTGGTGTAGCACAAGATCAGGCCCTAGAGGCCACAATCGCTATTCAAAACGCTTTTGGTGCTACTGGAAAAGAACTAGATAAAACTATTAATTTTTTAAACGCAGTTGAAAACCAAACAGTAGTTGCATTAGATGATATTACTCAGGCAATTCCTAAAGTAGCCCCAGTTATTAGACAACTTGGTGGAGACATAGAAGACTTAGCATTTTTTATGGCAGCAATGCAAGAAGGTGGGGTTGCAGCATCAGAAGCAGCAAACGCACTAAAATCTGGTCTTGCTTCTTTAATTAACCCATCTAAAGCAGCAAAAAAAATGGCAGATGAACTTGGTATTAGTTTAGATGGAATTGTAGAAGGAAATGCTGGTAATCTAAGAGCAACAGTTCTTGCATTTTCAGAATCATTAAAACCATTAGACGATTTAGCAAAATCAAGATTGATTGAAACAATATTTGGTAAGTATCAATTTGCAAGACTTTCTACCCTGTTTGAAAATGTTAGCAAAAGTGGAACTCAGGCATCTAGAGTTTTAAGAATTACAGCAGCATCTGCTGAAGAATTAGCAATAATGTCAGAAAGAGAATTAGGTGTTACTGCAGACTCTGCTGCAGTTAAATTTACGGCATCAATAGAAAAATTAAAAATGTCACTAGTTCCATTAGGAGAACAATTTGCAAAAATATTAACTCCAGTAGCAGAATTTTTAACTAAGGCTATGGAAAAATTTAATAATTTTTCTGACGGAACAAAAAGAGCAATAACTACTGTGCTTGCAGTTCTTGGAGGAATTGGGCCAGTAGTGTTAATGGGTATAGGTCTTATTGGCAACGGTATAGCAAACTTTTTAAAGGGTATAAATTTATTAAGAAAAGGATATCAAAATATAGTTCTTGGTAGTGGGGAGTTGGGTAGAGCCACAAACTATTTAAGTATGGAGCAGTTAGAAGCATTGTCTGTAGCAAATAATTTACACAGTGCTCATAAAATGTTAACTAGTCAATTTGCTATGGAATCAAATGCAGTTGCTACACTTACTACAGCATATAGACAGGCAGCCACTGCTGCAGCAGCATTTTCTAAGGCAAACCCAGGAATGGTCATGCCAACGCCAGGAAGGGGCCCTAGGACTCCTGGAAGAAGAATGGCTACTGGAGGTTGGGTTCCTGGTACTGGAAATACAGACAGCGTTCCAACCGTATTGATGCCTGGAGAATTTGTTGTTCGTAAAGATGCAGCACAGGCTAATTCACAAACTCTTGAAAGAATGAATAATGGTGGTCAGACATACAGAACAAAAGGAACTCCTAGTTTTGGAAAAATGGAATACAGAGAATTTGGATCACAAAGTCAACAAGGTGGTTCTACAGTTTTTGCACATGCTCAAGATAATGTTGAGGTAATACAAGGAAATGATTTATATAAGTTATTAGATTTAGAATCATCAGATAAAATATTTAATCCATTAAAATTAGCAAAAGAATTTGGTTTAGATTTAACAGATATTAAATCTACAGCACTTGTTGCGGGAGATTTTGGATTAGGATTAGATAAAGGATTAAATTCTGACTTAAATATTGCAAATGATCCAGCAAAACCTGGGGTACTAGGACAAGATTTAATAGACTCTATAGTTGAAAATGCTAAACTTGACTCTAAAAAAGCAAGGGAAGATAGAAATAGACTTGCTTCTTCATTAGGTTTAGATGTTAAAGGAAAGAGTAAAACTCAAGTAGATATGTTATTTGAAAAAATTGTAAAGGTAGTAAAAGAAGGTGGGGTTATTGATCCTGGTGCTGAATATTCAGATAAAGGTGGAAATGGAAAAAGATCATTTTATAGAGATGGAAGTAATTTAATTGAAAGAGCAATTTTAGAATCAGGAATTGCATTAAGTCCAGAACAAGCAAAATCAAAAGTAGCAAATGCAAAAACAAAAGCAAGAGAATTAAGATTACAGATGAACAATCCTATATTAAAAAAATTAGAAGCAGAAGGAGTTGTAAGAAAAGATGGTAAAGGTGGATATGAAGTAATTAAGGGAGCCATGAGGGGTACTAGAATATCTCCTAGAATTACACAAACTCCTCGTGCAATGTTTTCAAGACTGCAAGAAGTTATTGATAGCATTAAGTTAGAAAAATCAAAAGTAAGTCAGGGAAGAGGTTTAAGAAAAGCCTTAAAAAATCCTGATGCAAAAATTGGTTTTACTAACCCAGACGCTCCAGCAAGAAGAGGTATTCCTGGAAGAATGAGATTTCGTGCAGGTGGTACTCCTGCATATGGAGAACAAGGTGTAACTCCTGCAATGCTAACCCCTGGAGAATTTGTTGTTAATTCACAATCAGCACAAAAATTTGGCCCACAATTACAAAGTATGAATCAAGGTGGTGTGGCTTATAGACAAGAGGGAACAGGTTCTAATAAAATAAAACCTACAAATGTTCAATTTTTAGAAGCAACAACTTCAGGACCTTCTAGACAAACAATAAATAATGAAGTGTTGAAAGAACAAAAAGAATTGTTTAACAAAAATAAATTTGCACAAACTGATAATATTAAAGCAATAACTGAATCAACAAAAATAACAGAAGACATTACAAAGGTACAAAAAGATAAATTAAAACAATCTAAAAAAGAAACAAATGCTTTAAGAAATCAAAAGTTAATGAATGCTTCTGGAACAGCCTCAATGTTAGGATTTGCTGTATCTGGTGGACTTATGGCAATGTCTGGAATGGAAGGACCAGTTGGAGATCTTGCTAAAAGCATAGGTCCAGCAGCCATGGGATTATCAGCAGTTGCTGGATTTTTACCATTACTAGCAAATCCAACTTTTGCTATGGTTGCTGGAATTACTACGGTAGTTGGCGGACTAGTCTTGCTAGATAAAGCAGTACGAGGTGCCACTAAACAGGGATTCCAAATGGGTACTCAAATGATCAACACTACAGAAGACTTAAAAACTATGGGTGAGTTAACAGGAACAGTTTCTGCATCTGAAATAGCAGCAAGACAAAGATCTGAAAGATTATCTCCAATTAATCCATTGAAGAGCGATTTTGGATCAGTCTTTATGGGGTCAGAATTAGGAAAATCTATGTTTAAAGAAGTAGATAGATTAATGAAATCTGGACAATCACCAGCAGAAATTATAGGGGTAAAGTTAGCAGAGTATGTTTCACAAGGAGTATTGGATGCCGCTCAAGCACAAAGTATTGCTGAAGAAATTGGTAGACAAATGAAAAATGAAACACTTGCTTTAAAAATAAATGGAGAGTTAACTTCAATTATTGGATCAAATGGTAGAGATATTCTTAAAGATCCACTTAATGTAAGAATAAGATTAGTAGAAGAAGCCCAAGGTAATTTAGAAGAATTTATTAATAAAATTCCAGACTTAACTCAAAAAAATCTAAACGACTCTATAGTAGCAGAAATGGGTAGTAAAAATACAAATTTCTTTGAAGAACAAATTTTAGGAATAGATTTTGGACAATTTAAGAAAAAATTAGGAAACGCTTTTCAAGGTGAAATTGAATTAACAGAAATTGGAGATTTCCTTGTTCAAATTAATCCATTTACTAGGGCGGTAAAAGATTTATTAAATCTTCCAGGATTTACAAACGCAAAAAATAGAAATCTGATTGCTGGCCAAACTGCTGGTTTAGGTTCTGCTGTAATTCAAAGTTCTTCAAGGGGTATAGAATCATTTGATATTGAAATGGAAAGAAGAAGAATAGAAGCAGAGCAAACATTAAAATCATTAGAAGCACAACTTTTAGTAACAAAAGATGCTGAAAAAAGACTAGAGATAGAAAAAAGAATTGCTGATGTAAAAAGAGGTCAGAATAGTTTAGATAGGCAAACCATAGAAGGAAGAGCAAAATTAATTGAACAACAAAATAAGGCTATTGGTCAAGTTGCTGGTGCATTTGTTAATGCTGACGTTAAGTCGCAACAAAAAATGATTGAGGCTACACAAACTTCTTTGCAAGATAAATATAAAGATGATCCTATAGGAAAAGCAAGTGCTGCACTGCTTACAGGACAAACAGGTCAATTAAAAAATAAAGAACTTACTTTTATGATAAATACTTATGCTGCAAGCGATGCCCTTGGTTTAGATAATGCATCATCTCTTGTTAGTTTATTTATAGATCCAACAACTGGAAAACCAGATGAAAAAAGATTAGAAAAACAAATGGATGTTATGGTAGATACTCATGGACTTGAAGGTTTGAATAGAGCCCTAACCTCAACTAGTGAAATAACAGATAATTTTACAAGAGGAAAAATGGTTTCATATCTAAAAGATTTAGATGCTAATGCATTTAATACTGCAAACACATTTTTAGAAATGGCCACAAGTGTGGATGACAAGTATATAAATATGATTGATTTAACTGTAAATGCAAATCAGGATAGAATAGATGATTTTGCTGAAGCGGGAGAGCGTATTAAAAAGGTAGAAGAAGAACTTCCTGATAATATAACAAAAGAAGCATTAATAAAATTTACTACAGATAATGCAGATTTTTCTGGAATGCAACAACAAATGGATTGGTATGCAAGTCTTCCGCAAGATCAAATAAAACAAGCAACACAATTATATACAACAATTTATGAAACTATAGATAAAGATGCTTTAAGAAAACAAATTCAGTCTAGTGAAGCACTTGCAGTTTCTCAAGGAAGAATGGATCCAAAAGAACAAGGCAGGGATATGGATAGAAAGGTAAAATATGCAGCATCACAACAAGCAAATTTTGCTGTTCAAGAACATTATATTCCTGGACAAGGATTTAATACAGGAGCAGGTGAAGGCTCTGATCCAGGAGGTACTGGATCAAGTGCAGAAATAACTACAGCACAATTAATAGAATTAAGAATGAAAGGATTAGATCCAGCAGCGGCAGCACAGTTAGATTATGCTAGTGCAGCAAAAATATTGAGTGGTAGTATAAAAGATCAAAAAACTCAAATAGCAGCATTAAATGAAGAACTTCGCAATAATGCAATTAAAGCACAGTTGTTAAAATCTGACCAACAGGTACTAGAAGATCAAATGAATGCAACTTCTAATGCAATAGGTGCATACATTGACTCAATAGAAAGAACAAGTATTAAACCAGTTCAAGATCAAATTGATGCATATAATGAGTTAACAAAAACTCAACAAGAACAATTAGATAAATATCAAAAAGGATTAAAAACTTTATCTGATCAAGAAAATAATATTAATAAGGTTTATAACGAAAGAGTAACTGCAATTGATAAGGTTTCTTCTGCAAATCAAAGAGCAGCCGAAAAACAAAAGCAACAGATAGATCTTGCTTCTGCTTTAACATCTGGAGATTTTGGAGCAGCCGCACAAGCAGCCGCAGAGATGACAAGTACTGCAGCAGGATATCAGTTAGAGGATACAAAAGCAGCGTTAGAAGAAAAACGTCAAAATGATCTTAAAAATTTGACGGTAGAAATAAATGGAGTTTTATATACTCGTGAACAAATAGAAACTAATATAAATACAATAGATGAACAGATATATCAAAGAAGTTTATTAATTAGAGCAGAAGAACAAAAAATTGCTGATATTCAAAAAACTATTACTGCAGAAAAAGAAAAACAACGTAAACTTCAGGTTCTTACACAAATATCTCAATTGTCTACACAGATGCAAACAACTGTAGATCAAACTCAAAGACAGGCTATGTCTGCTCAAATTGGATATTTAGGACAATCAGTAGGTCTAGATGTAAACAATCCACAATCTATTACAAATCTTTCTAATGAATTAGGAATTAATGCACAATCTTTAGTAAACAGCCTTGCTACTGCTCAACAAATTGCTGGTTTAACTGCTGCAGAGTTTGAAGCACAATTTTTAACTGTAAGTAAAAGAGTAAAAAGCGTTGCAGGATTTATGGATGAAACAAGTGTTCAAGGAAAAAATGCTTTAAATTTTATGACTAATTTAAAAAATTCTTGGTCTGGAGATGCAAAAACTGGTATCGGTGGATTAGTTTCAACAGGTACTACAATAAAAGATAATTTAATAAGTGCTGGAAATTCAATTGTTGCAGGTAAGAAAGCACTAGATGATGCTCTTTCTGCAGCAAATATTGCATTAGCAAATGCTAAAGCATATCAAACAAGAGGGGCTACTAGAAGTTATTTTGGTGGAGTAGTTGGTTACATGGGTGGTGGAAAGGTTAAAAGATATGCAAATGGTGGAAATGTTAACTATAAAGGATCTAATGAGCCAGCACCAGTAAGAATGGCTTTTGGAAATATTGTTCCAGGAATCGGAATGACAGATAAGGTTCCAGCACTGTTAACACCTGGAGAATTTGTAGTTAGAAAATCTGTTGCTCAAGCAAACATGCCTTTGTTAAATGCACTTAATGGAAATTCATTCCCATCAATGGGATCATCTGAATTGCCAGGAACTTATATTGATTCTCCAAAAAATGTTGTATCTAATATATCTTCTCCAGTGTATAATTATAGTGTAAACGTTAATGTACCTAATACATCATCTTCTCCAAATGAAATTGCTGATGTTGTAATTAGTAAAATTAAGATGACTCAAGGAAGAGAAATAAGGAGAAATAGATTCTAATGGCTACCTCGGCATATATGCAGAACAGATGGGCTTATGCAAGGCCACAGGCTATAGCATGGTCTAATAACTCTGGTATTTTAAGTAGTGGTCTAGTAGTTCCAAATGGAACAGAGGGTTCTGACTTTATTATCTTATCTGATCATAATAGAAGTGAAATAGCCGTGGGTCAAAATAGAATTGAAAATAGAAAAAGAATGATTAATGGAAATATGCGTTCATATCATATAGCAGATAAACTTAATATTTCATGGGATTGGGACATGCTTCCATCTAGATCATATAATGGAGATCCTAACTTTAATGTTTACGGAAACCCAACCTCTGGACTAACTGAATATACTGTTGATGGTGGTGCTGGAGGTGTTGACATAGTAAAGTGGTATGAAGATCACCCAGGATCTTTTTATATGTTTATGTCATATGATAGACATGATAAGTTTGCAGATCAAAATGATGAGTATAATCATTTGAATCAATATAATGATATTGTTGAAGTTTATTTTTCTTCTTTTAGTTTTAATATAGTAAAACGTGGCGGTTCAAATTTTGATTTTTGGAATATATCATTATCAGTTGAGGAAGTTTAATGTTTACAGATTCAGATTTAAAAAATTATATAGAAATTAATAATACTATAAAGACTGAGTCTTTGGTTATTGCAGAATGGAATTTGAATGATTTTGAAAATATTGAGAACTATGGAAATTATAGATATAGGCCAGGTACTCAAACAATATATAACACATTGCCTTTATCTTATGATAAACAAGATTTGGGAGATTATTATACAGATGCTATTACGTCTACAATTACCTCGGAAACTTTGTTAGATAATCAAGATAGCCCTATATCATTTTCAACTGTAGATGTTAATAGAGGATTGTATTATGATTTAAGGCAATGTTTTAATTCATTTAGACCTAGATCTGGTATTAATAAACCATTGTTTTTTGATACTGGAAAATATGTAGATGAGATTAAGTCTGGAGAAAGACCAAGATATTATTTGGCATCTAAGAATGATGTGTTTAAATATTGGAATTCTTTTAGACTTGAAGATAGTATTGAGCGAGGGGTATCTAAAAGAACAGATCCTAATTCTATTGGGTATGAAATAACAGATGTCTCTCCATTTATAGTATATAAAGAAGATGTTGCTTGTAATAGAATAGTAGTTAAGATGCAAACTAATCTTGCAAAAGTATCTTTGTTAAATTTAAAAAATCAAGATGGTCAGGTTATTGTTGACCCACTGGGGGATAAAAATAAGTCAACTATTCCTAAAAGATGGTCTATTGAATATTTAGATAATAATGATAATTGGCTTAATGCTATTACATTTAATGAAGATTCTTTGAGAAGAGATGGGACAGATATAGTAAAGTGGGATGGATATGTAGAACTTTTTTATGGAATTTCTATACCAGATAAATATAAGGGTCAGTTTTATTTTGTTGACATGCTGGATGACTCTACTCAATTACCACCATATGGAACAGTGACTGGAGAATCTTACATTATTAATGCTTCTTCAATAACTGCTGGAGATTTAAAAGTGTGGGACGAAGGGGACTATGAATGGAAAACTTTTGCAGTTGAATATAAATTTCAATTACTTGAAGATGACAATACAAAAAAGGTTGGAACAATTCAATCATTAACTAATCCTTCATTTTATATTGATGGCGGAAGGGCTATATTTAGAGATATTGTTTTCCTAAAAGGTTTAAGGTTAAAGGTTGAAACCATGTATGCTCCAGATGTTACTTTTGATTTAATAGAATTGAGTCCAAGACTAGCCGCTGATATATCTAATTATGTCTTGGGTTTTGAAATTACAAAAAGTTTATCTAATGACACTACGGGACTTCCAGTAGGTAACGTATCTGTTTCTAATGGGTCAATGACAATAATGAATCATGATTTTGCTTTTAGTGATCAAAATTTGATGGAAGATAATCAAGGAAGTATTATATCTAATTTGTTAAATCCTAATACAAGGGTAGATTTTTATGAAATAGTTAAAAGTGTAAATGATTATGATAAATATATTCCTATAAAAAGTATGTATGTGGAATCATTTCCTAAAGGAGGTAGTGGATTGATAGATGTTAATCTGACACTTCGTGACTCATTTTTTAAGTTTGAAACACAGTCTTGCCCAGCATTATTTTTTCAAAATGTGTCATTAACATTTGCCGTAGCAGCATTGTTAGATAACATAGGGTTTGGCAACTATGTATTTAAAAATATTAGTGGTAAAACAGATCCTATTATTCCATATTTTTTTGTTGAGCCAGAAGCAAATGTAGCAGAAGTTTTACAAAGACTATCTCTTTCAACTCAAACAGCAATGTTTTTTGATGAATATAATAATTTTGTTGTTATGAGTAAAGAGTATTTGTTACCAAACTTAGGAGAAAGACAAACTGATATGGTAATGCTTGGTCAAAAAACTAATGAAGTATTACCAAACGTTATTGAAATAAAAGATGGTCAAACTAAAGTAATTAATGATGGAAAGATAAACTATACTACTAGGTATGTTCAAAGGGTTCCTATTTCACTTAAACAGGGTATTTATACAGATGAGGATAGAACTTACGGATATCAACCAGTACTATTGTGGGAAGTTCCTGCTCAAACAAATTATAAAACCATTAATGAAAAAAGTAAAACTGGTACATATACTCTTGGTGCAGTAGCATTAAATCTAACTATTCCAGCAGTAGAACCTTATGTTGAAAATAATCAAATATTAAATAATGTTATAGATATTGGAGAGAATGTATATTGGCTTCCAAGACTTCAAGGATATTTGTATGCTAATGGTGAAATAATAAAGTATGATGCTATTCAGTATACAATTCCAGGGGTAGGAATAGAATGGATAACTGATGAAATAGAATATCAAGAATACTTTAGTCAACTACCTTTTAATGGGAAAATGTATCCTACTGGACTTATAAGAATTTATACTGAGCCATATTATGAAGATATTATAAATGCTAGTGCAACATATACAACAGTTTATAAAAATGGTCCAATAAAGAAAAGTGGAAGAGCACAGTTTGGGACTAAGTTGGTTGAGCACCCAGCAGGTTTAAGATCTTTTTGGTCAGATGTTAATAACCTTGATGGATATAAAATGGATTCAAGTTATTTGTTTACAACTACCCCTACAGAAAAAATTACAAGGCCACCAGAAGGAAGTGCTAGTGAAAAGGTTTGGCAAGAAGGTAAACTAATTGCTAAAAATTCTTTAGTCAATGGCGTAATTGCAAATTTTCAAAGAGAAAATATTCCTTCAGATGATACTGTAAAAACTTTAAAAGTTACTTCCAAGGGAACAGTTCAATCCTCAGCATTAGTTTTTAATGGTCCAAGTAGTAATGCAACCAAAGATAATATTAGTTTGGTTAAAAAGACTTTAGACTCAGACTACAAACATTTTGGAACAAGGATAAGAATTATAGGAAGAAAAGAATCAAATCAAAGTACTCAAACTGCAACCAATGCTAGCGAATACTATATTGTTCCATCACCTTTTGGATCAGAAAATGTTACCCTTTCTGGAGGATCTGGGGGTATGGCAATAATGCTTGACTCAGATAATATTAATGGATATTATTTTGAAATATGTACACTAAGTACGGATAATCTAGAAAACTATAATACAAAAGATAAAGACACTGGAGAAGAGTCATCTGTATTGCATAATATTTTATTTTATAAGGTTACAAGAGGAATTTTAGATAGTAAAGAAATTGCCATACCAGTTAAACTGTGGGGTGGGTTATCAAAAATTTTAACAGATGAGGGTAAGTTTGTAGGTCAAGATAGAATTTCAAATGAATCAAATCCTACAATATATGATTTGGCAATAGAATACAAAGATATTGGGGCTACTCGTAGATTTTATTTATACTTAAATGGAACACAGATTGCTACAGTCGATGATGGAAGTCCTTTGCCTAAGTATAACAACATGGCTTTATTTATTAGATCTAGATCAAAATGTATGTTTGAAAACATCTATGCTTTAAAAAATCAAGAATCTCAAAATAAAACTACTATTGTAGAAGATGTATCAAAAATCTTTGGGGCAAAACAAATAACTTCTTCAGATACTCTTAAAAAATATTCTTTATCTGGATTTATTCAAGATGCATATTTAAGTGGTATAGAAACCCAAACTGCTCCTAAGTATGATATTTACTATGATGAGTTTGGAACTATCTTAAGAGAGTGTGCATATTTTAATATTAAATACGATAAGGCATACCCAGCATTTAGAGCAATGCTTAAGCCTATATTTAGTAATGAAAAAACATACGTTACCTCTGGATTTTATGCAGACTCGTATGGTGCAGAATTTTTAGTATTTAATGCTACCGATAAAATGATTACTCTAGACGAAACATCTGGTAATTATTTGCAGATAATAGGAATAACATTTACACAGAATACCTCTAATACTTTAACTGCAGATAGTTATTATCAAGAAAGGTCAAGTTTTTCTGATCCTGTTATAATAAATAATGCTATTCTTTCTCCTAGTCGACAAGAAAAAATATTTCAAGATGTTAAAATAAGTAGGTCAAAATACGGTAAGCAAGAGTTTACTTTAGACACCTTGTATATTCAAAGCGAAGATCAGGCTAAAAATTTGCTTGGCTGGGTTTTGTCTAAGACTATAAGTCCAAGAAGAATTGTTTTATTAGAAGTTTTTGCGACATCTCATTTACAATTAGGAGATATTGTTACAATAGATTATACTATGCCTAGCGGGGATAAATTTGTAGATGTTGATAAACAGTTTGTTGTTTCAGAAATACAGTATGCTAGATCTACAGAGGGTCCTTCTAGCATAATAAAGGTGGTTGAGGTTAATGGCTAAAAACAAAGTTTCGGCTCCTAAAAATGCTGGTAAACAAGGTGGTAGTGCTGGTACTGTTACAACTGTTAAAAACATAGTCAATGCAGCATTGTCTTCAACTAAAGGAAAGTTGGATACTAAAGAATCAAAGTTTATTACTAATATGATTGCTCAAGCAGCAAAAACTGGCAAAGGTATTAGTATTGCAGAACTTGAGGTAATTAAAAGAGAGGCTGTTAAACAAGCAAGTTTAAAAGATAAGGCTGGGGTAGCAGCATTTAAAACTCAAAATATAGGAAAGTATATAGAGGACTATAAATTAAAATTATCTCCAGCAAAAGAAACTAGTGGAACTGTAGATCCTGGTTTTAATATTGGTAATGTAAGTAGCACAAATATTACAACAGTTACTGGAGACTCTTCATCTAATAAAATTCCTAATAAAGATAACGTTGTGTCATTAGATAGGGGAACAAATGATGTTTCTGAAATAACCTTTTTAGTATTTGAAAAATTAGGGGCGGTAGAGTTAACTAAATTTACAAGACATGATACTGTAGATGGAATTAACCCTTTCTACAATATTATATCTAATTTGTCTGCTATTAAAAAAGAATATGATGCTTCAAATCTAATATCGTTTCAAAAATCTAACGATTCTTTGTATAATGCTTTTTCTATTAAACTTGAAAACAAAATACCAGGGGACGAATATTTAGAAGATAGAGGATTGAACAGTTATATATACATAGATGATAATGGTGCCCTGATTATTGAGTTAATCAATTTAACCTCTGATGAGTTAATTGAGGTTGAGATAGACACAAATGGTACAATTATAGAGGTGCGATAATGATTACTAATGACGGAAAGCAGATTATTGCTAAATACATGCTTGGGCAAGCACCTACCTTTGCTACTCATATTGCTGCTGGGGTAGGTCCAGAAGCATTAATTACTGGTGCCTCTGCATCTATATCTCCTGATAAAAAATCTTTAGATTTTGAGGTTTTTAGGGTACCCATATTGTCTAGGGGTTTTATTAAAGATGGAGAAGACGAAAAGTTAGTATTTAAAGCACAGATGCCAAATGATCAAAGATATAAGATTACAGAAATAGGATTGTTTCCTGGTGCAAATAACGTTGTTGCTGGAAGATATGATAGCAAAATGCTTATAACTTTTTCTCCAGGGGAGCCATGGACATACTCAAATGGAGTAAGTGCTTCAATTGTTACATACCCAAACATTCCAATTGATCAAGGAAACCTAACAGCAAGTGTTAACTCAAGTACTCCAGAATTTGTTTTTATAAATTCGGATTCAACTATTTTTGACAACTCTGATAGAAAAAATAAACAAGAGCCGCCAAGGTTTTTAAATAGAGCAATGCTAGCCAATGGGGCAGCAGCATATTTAAATTCAAGTTTTGTTCCACAGGTTGGATCTAGATATTTACAAAACTCAAATGTAAATATTGATTTAAGTCAAAACCTTCCAGATGATGAAATAAAAATAGCATTTAGCATAATTGGAAGGTATACAAATTCAAATGATACTCCAGATGATATTAGAATACTAGTGGAGTTTGTTAACAATTTACCAAACATTGAAACAGAGCCTCCAAAAGCATATGCAGAATTTTCTACAGACTCAGTATCTGTAGCAGAAAATAGATATCAAGTTTTAACTAAAAAAATATCTGATTTTACTACAGACCCTACATTTTCTTGGGCTAATATAAACTTAATTAAAATTTATTCATCTATGTCAAATCTAGGGGTAGCAGATAATAATTACTTTTTTCTATTTGATGGAATAAGAATAGACAATGTTACTGCAACAAATCCATTATATTCTTTAGTTGGATATAATCTTATAACAACAAATGATAGTTATCCAGTATTAAAAGAAGAGAATACAAACAACTTTATTGAGTATAGATTTGGTATTGGTGTTTTATAATGCCTAGAGTTATTATTCCAGTAGATAAATTACCATACCCTGGCCAAGATGGAAAACATAAAATTAGATTTAGAATAACAACAAAAGACTATAATGAAATTTCTGAGTGGTCTCCAATATTTGTTCTTGATAGTACAGGTCAGGTTGCCAGTGCAAGTGCCTCATATACATTTGATATCAACACAACAACCTATGGACAAAAAACTATAACACTTTCTTGGGATGATGTAATGCCTTTAACTGATTTAGAAAATCATGATATATTTATAGACTGGGATCAAACAGGTAACTATACCTTTTTTAAAAGAAACAGTGGAAATAGTATAATTATTAATGCTCCAGTTCTAGCCGACTATGTTCAAATAAAAGTACAGATGCCTTCATATCCAATACCTCCTTCAGAAGACGATATATATAAATTGTTTGAAACTGAAGTTATAGCCCTATAGTGATATAATGGATACAATATGGCAACTATAAACACTCCTAGTCGTGGTCAACCAATAGACGTAACCCTTCTATCATCGATAGTAGACGCAATTGGAGACCTTCAAACAACACAAAACACAGCCACCTTTTCTACTATAAATAAAACAAAGGCTGGTACAAGTTCTTTAAAATTTTACGCAGAGGTTCAATCTATATCTATCAATAACATTACAACTTCTCCAGAACAAAGTTTTTCATTTTTCTATCCAAGTTTTAATTCCGTCCCAGTTGCAGTTGCTGGAGTTACCAACGTTACAAGCACAGTATCTGGTGGTAACGCCGCTACAGTAGTTTTAACATCAGTAACAAGAGACAGGGTAGATGGAATAGTAAAATTCCCATCAGGAAGCACTGGATCTGTAAATATAGAAATTAACCTTATTGCCATAGGTTTATCATAGTCTGATATAATTTCAAAATGGATATAAAAAAAGCCTTGACTTGTAAAAAGTGTTATGGTAAGATGTTTGTTGATAGGGTATTTTTATCCTATGATCATATAGAATTATATTGTTTAAAGTGTGGGCAAAGAGAGATGTATCATAATGTTAGTTCGTTTGATGAGAGAATAAGATGGATAATGAAATTGGAAAAGGCCAGAGCAAAAAAGAATGGCAACATAGTATAGAGGCAAGTAAGACTATATTTTTTTTAAATAAAAATCTAGTTAGAGTTGTTCATTCTAATAGGGCTAGTAATATAGTATATTTATATAATTATGCTCAAGATAAAGATCAATCTATGTTATTGTCTGATTTTAGAAAACATAGGAAAAGGGCTTTTACAATAGGTAATACAATTAAAATTTTTAGAAAATCTAGAATTCAATTTGAAAGACTTATAAAGGCTCAGTTAATACCACCACCTACTGGTGCAACTTTAAATGGTGAAAGAAAGTGGCAAAAGATGTCTTACTATTCAGAAGATGACTTGTTTAATATTCGTGAGGGAATGTGCAATATTCATGTGGGAAGGCCAAGAAAAGATGGACAAATAACAATAGGTAAAAATGTTCCTACTGAAAAGGACTTGCGTTCTTTGATAGGAGATGCTATTATGTTATATACACAAACTAAAGACGGAGAATTTATCCCCGTCTGGGCAGAGGAAACGTGGTGATTATGTCAGATAAAACTAATGTATCGGTAACACTTGGTTACACACTTAATTTAGGAAATTTTCAAAGTCTAAGAGTTGATTTAGGATGTACAGACTTTCTTAGAGAAGGTGAAACAATGGACTCAGCAATGGATCGTGTTTACAAATTTGTTGAAGAGCAAGTTATTGCAAAAGTAGACGAGGCTAAGAAAGAATTAGAATAGTGTCAGAAGAAAAAAAACTAACAAAGAATCAAATTAAGCATCAGTTTCTTAGTGAGTTTGAAAAACGTTTAAAGCAAAAAGGTTTAGATCATAAACTAAATAGGTATACTGAGCAGTATGCAGCACAAGCATTAATAGATTCTTACACCGTTGATGAGTGTTATAAGTTGATGAATTATTATTTTGAAGTTTCTTTAACACCATCATGGCTTTGGTTTAAAAACAATGCTGATAAAATATATAAGGCTAAAAATTTAAGAGATGAAGATAGTAGGGTTAGAATGATTTTAAGGCAACAAGCAAAGGATTGGCTAAAGTAATGTCTGCAGATTTAGAATCAAAGGTTCTTTCAGCCGTATTGAAAGATAAGCAGATATATGTTTTACTACAGGCAAATCCAGATAGTTTATTTAGAACACATAAAGATGTTTGGGATTTTATAAAGCAATACAGTGAACAAAATTCTGTAGTGCCATCTATGTCTTTGGTGGTAGAAAAGTTTAAAGACTTTAATCCAGTTGGAGAAATAGGAAATACAAAATATCATTTAGAAGAATTGAGAACTTCTTTTTTGCAAGATAGTTTAAGCGGAGTCTTGATGTCTACCGCTAAACAATTACAAGACAACAAGCCAAATGACGCTTTAAATAATTTAATTGGAAAAACTTCTGAGTTAAAAAAGATTACAGTTAACATTAGAGATATTGATGCTACAGATATAGATGATGCTATTGAACATTTTAAACACATAAGGGAGTTAAATGAAAAAGGTAACTACGGTATTAAAACAGGTCTTGCGGGCTTTGATAACTATCTTCCAGCAGGTATTACTCCTGGTCAGTTTGGCATTCTTCTTGCTTATCCTGCTATTGGTAAGTCTTGGCTTGCACTTTTTATGGCTG
>Ga0208487_1000145_pt1 | contig 17861 bp, 23 predicted proteins | sample LakMenEpi21Sep12_FD_150723 | JGI IMG/M metagenome (GOLD analysis project Ga0208487, IMG submission 150723) | Freshwater microbial communities from Lake Mendota, WI - 21SEP2012 deep hole epilimnion (SPAdes) | ecosystem: Environmental > Aquatic > Freshwater > Lake > Epilimnion/Euphotic zone ...
ATGCGTACGCCTTCGGTCACGAACCAGCAGCGCTCAACCCCTACATTCGTGTCATAGCGAGTGGTGATGGTGAGCAGCCCGTCCTCGGCAAAGCAGTAGTTGCTGATCACCGGCTGTTTCTCGATGTAGCCCTTGTCCCGCAGTAGCAAGCCACAGCGTGGGTTCGCAATGTCCACAACATCGAGCAGAACGGCGGCATTGTCGTCACCGCGGCTGTTCTCCTTGAGGTTGCTCTCCCACCAAAAGCGAGCACCGCCGCTCACCTGGTCGCTGGCAACTCCAAGGCTTTCGCAGATACTCTGCACGGCCCCATCAGAGCCATCAAAAGGCTCGATGGTGAGATTGGAGTCGCCGGCTTCGTCGTCCTGGTGATCAAGATGGTGCACGGCGCGGCGAGTCAGCCAAGTGCCGGCACTGGCGGCCAGGAAATCCGCCATGGTCAACGGTGGAAGCTGTGCCATCACGGTCAGGCGACGACGGCCTCGGTGCTGCCGCCCCGGATCCGCCGGGTGAGGAAACCGAACAGAACCTTGCCGATGGCGGCGACCAGGTTTCCCTCCAGTTCCTGGAACATCTTCATGTTGCAATGGAAGGCCTGGTTGGCCTCTTCCACGATGCGGTCCGCCAAGGCCTGATCAATCGGCAGGCCGTCGAGGATGGTGCGGTAATCGGCCTTGAAGGCCTTTTCATCGTCGATGGCATCGAACTCGTAGAAACGCAAGCCATCGTGCTCTCCCAGGCCCATGGCTTTCTGGGCGATGTTCTTGAGGATCTGACCGCCGGAAAGGTCACCGATATAACGAGTGTAGTGGTGACCCACCAGCAGCTCGGGTGCCGCCTCGGCCACCTGATGAATGCGGGCCCCGTACTCCTGGGCGCCTGGAGTGGCTTTGACCTGGCTGCGCCAGTCCGAACCGAAGTAGAAGGCCAGATCCTGCTCCAGCGCTGCTCGCCGATTGAGCTGGGGGAAACCGATAGGCCCCACCACGGGGTGATCGGCGAGCTTGCCGATCTCTTCCTCCATGGCGCTATACACAAACCAGAGATCCCCCACCAGGGTGCGGTAGCTGGCCTTGTCGACCACCCCCTTGAGGAAGCAACTTACAAATCCCGTGTTCTCGGCCATGGTATGGGCCTTCTTCGTCCCCTCTCGCAGCTGGAGAGCAAGGTTGACAGCCATGGCGGCAAGGCAGGAATAGTTCTGGCTCGAACCTAAGGGAGGATCGCCCGGGATCCGGTCACTCAGTTGCAGCCCTCAATGAAAGTCCAGGCCAGCCGAAGGGCAGGACTGAATCGGGTTAGGACAGAGCGGTGGTCTCGAGCTGGCTGGCTAGCTGGATGAGGACCGCCTCGATGCGCTGCAGTTCGGCGTGGGAGGCGAGGGTGGCCTCAATCTGCTTCTGGGGGAGCTTGAGACGCTGGCCCATGGCCTTCACGTCGTTGACCAGACGATCGCGGTAGGCGGTGAGCACTTCGATTGACTCGAGACAGTCCTGATGGCTGGGATCGGTCATGGATCGGACGAGGTGGCTCCGATCAGGGTAGGTAGTCGGTCGAGCCCGGGATCTGTCACTGCGGCCGCGGGGCTCGCTGGGAGGCCATGCCCAACAGGCGAGTTCGATGGCACGTCAAACCATCTGGGCCGGCAGGCCAGGGTCCGGGAATCGGCCGATCGGGCTTAGGTCTTAAAATCTTCTGCTACTTAGATGACAAAACTTTGCGTCACTCATTCGCTTTGGGTCTGGGCCAGCACCTCGGGTTAATTTCATGGTGCTTCAGGCCTTAGGACAAGCTTGATAGCTGCTTCTCAATTGCTTTTTCAGCAATTGAGAAAAGCCAGAGCCTGTAAGAAGCTCCCCAAGTCCCTAACCCAGGGTTTTCTCCCAATGCTCGACGCCTTCTCCCGCGCTGTTTTAAGCGCTGATTCGAAAAATGCTGCTATTGGCAGCGGTGAACTGGCAGGTCTTCGTGCCTATGTTGCTGAGGGCAACAAGCGCCTCGACGCCGTCAATGCCATCTCCTCCAATGCATCCTGCATTGTGTCTGATGCTGTCACCGGCATGATCTGCGAGAACACCGGACTGATCCAGGCTGGTGGCAACTGCTATCCCAATCGCCGCATGGCCGCCTGCCTGCGCGATGGTGAGATCGTGCTGCGTTACATCAGCTATGCCCTGCTGGCCGGCGATTCCTCCGTTCTTGACGACCGCTGCCTTAACGGTCTGAAGGAAACCTACATCGCTCTGGGTGTGCCCCTGCAGTCAGCCGCCCGTGCCGTGGCGATCATGAAGGCGTCTTCCACGGCCCACATCAACGAGACCAACACCAGCGGCACCAATCCCGACGAAACCCGTTTCCGCAAGATGGAAACCATCAAGGGCGATTGCTCCGCACTGGTTGCCGAAGCTGCCTCCTACTTCGACCGCGTGGCCAGCGCTCTGGCTTGATCGGCTTTCAGCAATAGCTTTTTCATCCTTTTCACTTCCATCACAGGAACCATTCAATGAAATCAGTTGTCACCACTGTCGTGACCGCCGCTGACGCCGCCGGTCGCTTCCCCAGCCAGAACGACCTTGAGGCCGTTCAGGGCAATATTCAACGCGCCACTGCCCGCCTGGAAGCCGCTGAAAAGCTGGCTCTTGGTATGGACAACGTTGTGAAGGAGGCCGGCGATGCCTGCTTCAAGAAGTACCCCTATCTCAAGCAAGCGGGCGAAGCTGGCAGCAACCAGATCAAGGTTGACAAGTGCTACCGCGATCTCGGCCACTACATGCGCCTGATCAACTACTGCCTGGTCGTGGGCGGCACCGGCCCCCTCGACGAGTGGGGTATTGCCGGCGCCCGCGAGGTTTATCGCACCCTGAATCTCCCCACAGCGGCCTATGTCGAAGCGCTCACCTACACCCGTGACCGCGCCTGCTCCCCTCGCGACATGAGCCCCCAGGCTCTGAACGAGTTCAAGAGCTACATCGATTACGCCATCAATTCCCTCTCCTGAGGCGCGTTTCATTCCGCAGGGGGAGGCTTAGGCCTCCCCTTTTTTTGTTGACGGCCCCTTCTGAGGCCCTTTCCCTCGCAGCGACTACCTCCCGATGGCTCCTGTCACCAGCACCGGCTCCCTTGATCAGCTGTTCGACGATCTTGGGCACCCCAATCCCTACGTGCAGACTGAGGCGTTCCTGGAGATGGTTCGGCATCATGCCGATGCATCATTGCCTCGGCTGCTTCTGATGCTCGATCATCAGGATGTGGTGAGGCGACGGGCAGCGGTGCGCGCCCTAGGTGCTTTCGCCGATCGGGCGATGCTGCCCCTTGCCGCTAAGTTCCACGCCAGCTCCGATGCCACCGTTCGCGCCAGTTGCGTGAAGGCCTATGCCCAGATTGCTTCCAATCGGCCCGGCATCGATGTTCCTCCGGAAGCCATGGCAGCCCTTGAGGCCGCGTTGCATGACGCCTCCCCCGTGGTGGCGATCACCGCTGTGATGGCCCTCGGCCAGGTCGGTAGGCAGGCCCTGCCGCTGTTGCTCCAGGTGTGCCGCGGCAAGAACGAGGCACAGGCAGTGGCAGCGGTGACTGCTCTGGCTGGCATCGATCATCCGGATGTGGCCGCTTGCTTCCTTGAGTTGTCCACCGCTGGGACTACCGATCCCTACGTGCTCGAAACGGTGATTTCGTCGATGGCCAGGGTGGAGGATTTACGGATGCGGCAGGCGTCGTTCTAATAGCGATCCATCAGTCTGCCGCTCAGGCAGGCGTCAGAGGTCGTCAACGGCTCGTTGGTGTTTGCGCAGCTGCTGAAGTGAGACTTGCAGCACAGGCTTGACTTGGTCGCTGGCTTCTGCTGCCAGGGCAACCTCCAGCTCGGTGATGGCATCGAGGGCTCGTAGCTTCATCAATGAAAGGGCTGCATTCTTGCGCACTTGATCCGAACGGTCTCGCAGTAATGGCTGTAGGAGCGGTGATGCCCAGATCGGATCATGCAGCTTCCCCAAAAGAGTGGCGGCCTCTGCGCGCACCTGTTCAGCCGGATCATCGAGGGCTTCGATCACCATGACCCGGGCCTGGTCGTCGTCCAGGCTCTGGATCTGCTCACCAAGAGCCGCGATCGCCGCTGTACGCACTTCAGTGTTGGCAGAACGGCCTGCTCGTCGCAGTGCTTCTGGCGCCCTGGCACCGACGAAGGCCAGACCCCAGCTGGCCAGACCCAGGTGCATGGTGGTGTTTTCGGCATTGGAGAGAACAGCGATCAGAGCCTCCACGGCGCACTCACCGGTGGCGGCCATGGCACCCACGGCAGATCCTTGCACCACCGGATCCGGATCATTGAGAAGGGCAGCGAGGAGATCGGGGAGTGCAACGGGGTCCCCGATCAGGGTGAGGGTTTTGGCGGCGGCACGGCGGACGGTCACATTGGCGTGGGTTCTAAGGGCCTGGCACAAAGCCGGAACGGCTGCGGGACCAACGGCACCCAGACTCTCGGCGAAGGTGAGCCGCATCAGGCCGCGTGGATCGCCGAGCCCCGCCACCATCTTCTCGATCAACGTCTGATCCCCGGGGGGGCGATCTCCGGAGCGCAACTGCTGCTTCAGCTCCGCAGCCAAAAGGGCAGCTTCCTCTTCACTGAGGGAAATGGCCGCAGATACCGGCGTTAATGGCGGAGTCTGGTGGATCAAGGCGCTGTGGCAGTCAGGGGCCCATTCTTGACGCAGAGCCAGTCGGCACCGGGCTGGCGTGGCTGCTCGTAACATAAGCTCTATTGAAACAAAACAATGACCACCTTTTTGGTCTCCCACAATCTGCAGGTGGCGAGTGAATCCTGCCCCCCCTGGGATGGGTTGCAATTGGCGTCAGGGTTGGAACGGTTCTGTCCAACGGTCACATCTGCCGAAGCGCTCTCCCATCCACACTGGCGTCTGCGGCTTGAGAGCCCGCTGGATGCACCACGTTTTGCTGAGGAACTGGTGGCAGGATGGGCCTCTCTGCGTAGTGACTATGGCCATGGGGTCAACCATGGGATTCTTGCGTTAGGAGGGCGCAAGGACACACCGGCAGCCAGCTCTTCACCACTCGGTCTCGGCGCCTGGGGTGTCGATGTCGTGGAAACTCCTGATCCAGATGCTTTTCTGGAGGGTATTCAATGGGAACAGCTGAAGGCTGGCCGTCCAGCCGATGGCGTCTTTGAGGTGCTCTACAAGCCTCAGTAGGGGAACGGCTTTAGGTCCGCTTGCTCCGGGAGGGTGGCCTGGTCGTGCGCTGGTTTACGCGCTTAGTCTCTTTGGGTTGACCAGGTTCCGACCGATTAGCGTCAGGGGTGGGCAGTGCTTCGACATTCTGCTGCGCTGAAGCTGGCTGGGGCGTAGCACCGACATCAGCTCGGGCCTTCATCAGGCCAGTCACATCGGCAACCCTCATTCCCTGGTGATGAAACCCATGCATCACGACACTCAGGGTTTGCAGTGGCACTCGAATGGTTCTGCAAGCGACGTGCCCACCTTTCAAGGATCCGACCACGCTCACATAAAATATCTTATTCACCATGCTGTCCATGCTTACTTGTCTATGATACTTGGATTGTCGCTCAAGGGCATTGGGCTCGCCGATCGCTACACATTCTGACACCTGCCATGGGCTGCCTTGATCGGTTGTGCATGGGATAATGATCAATGTAATCAAGGATGAACGAGCCAGTGAGTTTAGGCCGCTTCAATAACATACATCCGGGTCTTGATCAAGAAGAGTCCTTGCGCATTCTGTCTTTACCAGTGGCAGAATTGGAGGCAAGCAGTGATCGCTACATGGCAGCGGCCCAATTGCTCAACTTTCCCGGCAGGCAATCGGAACAGGCCTTGCTTCAGCTGCTCGCAGAGGTAGACGAAACGCAAGCAACCCAAATCGCCAAACGCAAAGCCGTGGAGGTGCTGGCACGCCTTGGTTGCAGAGATGCGATTAAGAGCATTGGCATGTGCCTGATCAGTGACGACCATTACTTGGTGGAGAATGCAGCTTGGGCCTTACACCAGTTGGGCTGCCAGGATCAAGGGATCATCAATCAGATGGTGGCTTTATTGGCAGACTGCCGTCAGAATCGTCGTGTGCTCATTCAGAGCTTGGCCGGCCTAAGGGTTGTGCAAGCACTTCCTGAGATCAGCGCTCTCCAGGATGATGATAGGCCAGGAGTTCGTGGGGCAGCTATCGCCGCCGTGGTCACCCTGGCCGGATCAAGAGATCGAATCTTGAGCCTTGGCGAACAGCTTTTTCTGCCGAATCAGATGGACCGGCAGTCGGCTATTCAGGATGTGATTGATGCTGGCGCACAAGAGCTGCTTGAGGAGATTATGCGCACACCTGTTTCGCCGGTGTTTCGGATGCGGGCGGTGCGTCTGCTCTGGCCCGAGGCGCAGCCGCTATGCAACGGACTATCGCTCTTGGACACACTTGATTCGCTGCTATTGGACAGCCCTGAGAGCCTTCAGCTTGTCCATAGCTATGGCGAAAAGCAGGAAAATTTGTTTTTAATTAATGAGTTTTTTGGTACGGATTTTAGTCGCTGCTATCTTGCACTACAAACGCTTGCCTGCGAGGCAGGCGAGCACCTATGGCCTCTGCTCGAGCAGCGTTGGCTGGAAGAGGCCCACAATGACTATGGAGCTCACTATTTTTTTATTCGCTTATTTGCCATGGTGGCAAACTGGGGACCCGAAAAGACTAAGGTCGAAAATCATTGCGAAGATGCCATCTTCAACCGTCGACCCCAGTTTACCAAGTCACGCCCCGCAGCTATTTTGGCCCTATTACGTCTTCAGCCCGAACGATTAAATGCTCTTATTCCTCAACTGCTGGATCCTGTAGTGGAGTCGAACTGGGAATGCCGCTATGCGTCATGGATGGCGGTTGCCCAGATGATCACAAAGGGACTGTCCATTGGCACTCAACACGTGCATCTGCTGATCGAGACTAATGATCCAAGCACTTTTGTCGAGAGCAAGAAACGGCAAGTGGCTGGGTTACTCACTGATTTCTGAAAATCGTGTCTTTGTGCTTCCATTGCTTGCCCAGTAGCTCACGATCGCGTGAGCGCCAGGTCGTGGAACCTTTGCCAAAGCACGTAGGATCTTAAACTTGCGGTTTGGCCCTATCGGCCAGGCGCCTACTTCTCGTATTGAGATGATCTCACCCCCAAACGAAAGCAGACATTGTTCGAAGCGCTCGATCAGAGTTTGATCAACTGTCTCAAAGATAAAGTCAGTCCCACGGCAGATTAGATGCTGCGATCGAATCCAGCTTTCCATCTGTCTTTGCGGACTCTTTGCAGCCACCTTACTCAGCTGATCTCATGATCATTATGGAGCCAGGCTTCATCGAGATGGTCGCCATAGCGATGTGATCGGATAAAGCGTAGGGGGCCATACTCAGCTCCCCAGAGATAGGCATGTGTACTTGGGTCAAAGCCGCGATCACGGCTCATCCAGTGAGACTCGCCAAAGTCTACTTCGCTAACAAGATAGGTCAGCTGACCATTTCGGGGAATCATGCATTGACAACCCGGCTCTACTTCACCCAGGAATGAACCATCTCCCTTCTGGCGAAACACCATCGCGCAGCCTGGACGGGGCAGGAGATCCTCTGTAACGATTCCAGACAGTAATTCGGGCCGAGATCCTGCTCCTGCTGCGCGAATTCCGTTCCGAAGACCGAAGTTGAGCATCAGAAGATGATTGTCTGCAACGGTCAAATGATGCACCCCCTGACGGTATGGACGCCAAGGATCATAATCATAACTCTGCTCAGAGTAAAACCAAGGGCCACGAAAAGTCTCCCATGCGAAGGGACGAAAGAAAATGTTAATATGGGAGAATTTGGATGGCTCCGCCTGCGCCTGTTGATGGTTGCTGAAACAGCCTGAAATAGTCTTAGCAAAATGCAATATGGATGAAGATTCCAATGCTCAAGCCTCTATTTTTCTGATTTCCGAGCTGAAGGAAGTCTGTAATATGCCAGATCCCTCCGAAGTACGAAGAACGGATGATCGGCAGCGTACGTGCTCAGATAGAAACCAGATACGTTCCTCTGCCATTGATTGGCTATAGACAGTCTTGAGGATAAATGTGCCGTCATCAAGAAAGTTGTAGGATGAGACTGCAGGCTCTGATTCTGCATAGCCTGTACTACGAAGTAGCTGCCCAGTTCGTTCGGTTTCTGCAATAGGAATCAGGATGCAGGTGCCTTGAGAAACAGGACTGGCATCATCGGGTTCCCAGTCTGACTCTGCCTGCCAAGTCATCTGGAACGGGCTGGAGATCGTGCCAGGTAGAATAGACTGCAACGCTAAATAATTCGCTACTTCTTGATTATTAATGGCCAGGCGTTCAATCTTGATCGTACTGATTACATCCTCAAATTGTCTAAAGGCCAAAGCGTGCCCAGAACGCATTGACCGCCATTGTCCCTCTGAACGGGCAACGAACTGCTCAATGCTCATGCAACAATTGCGGGAGTTGGGCGAGTCTATCAGTTTCGGGGCGGGCGGACTGTACCATGTTGACTAGGCTGTGGATCATCAAATCCCTTGCCTCATTGGGGCTGGCCTTGATCACTCTGGATGGGGCTTGTGCGAATCGAGGCGTGGATTTCATTTCGGATAACGGAGATTATGGCAATGGTGGGAAGAGCAAAGCTATTTGTCTCTAGGTCAAACGCCATTGACTGTCCCACCATAAACCAGGCTAAGAGTCAAAAGAGTGCCGATCAACCATTTGTTACGGACAGAATTGAACCGCCGCGCCGTTGCACACTCTGTAGCGTCGAGGAGAGGCTACTGAAGGGGACAACGGATACTTGCATCGCTCGGCGGTTCATTCCGGTTGGCGACAACGTGCTCCAGCTGATGCGATAGCGACGCTGATCGCGGCTTGAACTTGCCCCCCGGTTGCCACGAGTAGCAGAAGCCGGTGCCGAACCCGTTGCAAGGCTAGCTTTTAGGATCGGGCGTGTACCTCCATCAAAGGCAGCGGAATCACCCCTTAAACTAAGGGAACGCACATAAGTTAGGTTGCTTTCTCCAGTGGTGGTAACGGTGGTACGCGAGTAAGGAACGCTGTCGAAACCGAAGGCATCGGCGTACTCAGTGGAATAGACGTAGCTGTCGATTTCGGCTTGATACCCTTTAGCGGCCAGTAGCTGAACATGCTCGCTCAGTTCTGTTTGATTGCGTGGTGCTCGGCCCAGCAGATGTTTGAAGTTGAGTTCAACGAACCGATAGGGTCCATTCTTCTCGAGAAACAGTCTCCTATAGGTGTCTGAGCAAGCAAGGGCGGAAATCAGCCCCTGTACTGTGAGATCACCCTGGAGGAACAGGCTTTCAGCGGTCGCAACTAGCTGCTCTTCCATCAAGTGTGCATTGCCAAACACCTGCCGGTAGGCAGCCCGCAATACGTCCTGCGCATGGGCTTGGTCTTGCCCTGATGAAGTGGTGAGTGTGATGGTGTTCATCATTGAGAAATCAGCAAAGGGAGAAACGAGTGTTGCGATAAGAGCAGCGAGAATAGTTTGGTCTTAGGCAACTTCAGTAATTGAAATGATACGTCCGCCACGGCGGTGGATGTAAGCCAATTGCGTGGTCATGTCCTTGCCAGAAACTAGGTAGCTGGCGTTGGGTGTGCGCTGGCGGCCACCGGCTGGTTGCGCCTGGACAGCAATCCGATACCGTTTTGTGGTGGGGTCAACCGAGCCGCTGAAGGCAGAGCGGCGGTTCAGACGTACGGTGGTGGTGCTCCAGCCACTTGGCAGAGCCCTAGCACCCAACGAATTCACCAGGCTGGAGGAGCTTTGCACGCTGTCGCTACTGGAGAAGCCCTGCACCAGCGCCAAATGACGATTAAACCCAATCTGGTTGCGGCCATTCTCCGTTTGGATGCGGGCGAATGGAACAGTGTGTTCGCCAAACCACTGTTGGTATTCTGAGCCATCTAGGTAGCTACTGATTTCCGCTTCGTAGCCTTCAACGGCCAGCCGTTGGATGTGTTCGCTCAGCTCGGCCTGGTTAGCAGGCGCGCGTCCGAGCAGGTGCTTGAAGTTGAGTTCTACGAAGCGATAGGGAGCATTGCTTTCGAAAAAGCGACGCCTATATTCAGGCGAACAGGCTATAGCTCGCACCAACTCTCGGGTGCTGAGATAGCCTTCGGCGAACTTGCTTTCGGCGCTGATTACCCTTTCGCTTTCCATGAGATGGGGGTTGCCCATCACTTGGCGGTAGGTTGCACGCAGCAACCCCTGAATCTGATCGGCGGTGTCTCCCGGGACACGTTGGAAGATTTCTTGGCTGCGCTGGCCGAGCCCGAATCCCACATACAAATCGCCACGCAGCGGCACGGAATCTTCTCCATCGCTACTACTACGACGCACAGGCGTAAAGGCTGTGCGACCCGTTTCAGTTCCTCCGAAACCTCCAAAACTTTGGGCTCGATACACCTGGGCTGGGACACTAATCGTGATGGGCTGATTCCTGGTCAGACTCACGAGGAGCTTACTCTTGGAGCCGATCGCGGAATCGCTGCCAGCAAAGTTCTGCTCCAGGGCGGCGATGCGATTGAAGGCCGATTGGGGCGAACCGGCAGGGCTGTTCCAAGTCCGGATGTAGGGGGCCGTGTCGTCTCCGAATGAACGTCCGTACTCTTCGGAATCAATGAGGGCGTCGATACTCGCGTCAAAGCCGGCGCTAGCAATCCTCGCCACTTCGGCGCTCACTTCGGCCTCATCCACTGGCGGGCGGCCCAGTAGATGCTTGATGGACAATTCAACGCAGCGATGGGGCGCCACGGCTTCATAGAAGCGTGAGCGGTAAAAAGAAGACTTCGCGAGGGAGCGAACGAACTCTCTAACCGTTAGCCGGCCTTGCTTCAGTTGCGATTCCGCAGATTCGAGGCGCTCACTTTCCATCGGCATGGTGTTACCGAAGACATGCCGATAGCAGGCGCTGATCACAAGGTTTAGGTTGGATTCATCATCACCAACCTTGTAGCTAACCGGATTGTCCAGGAGAGGCGTAGCGCCAAAGCTGAGTGCAAAGGATTGGTTGCTCATAAGATGTCTCGGAGGTGGGAGAGGGGGGTGTTGGCTTGGCGGAGGAACATGTCTCCAAACAGGTTTGATTGTTCTTAGTGTCGATCAGCAATCATTAAATAGTCATGCGGGGGTAATGCTTGCGATCACTCCTCCTTCGCGGTGGATCTGCTTGTATTTTGTTGATAACTGATCGAAGGGTACGAAGTAGGTGCGGTTTGATTGCTTGTAACGAGATACCGGTCTCACGTTGTTGGCGCGATACGCTGTCACATCCACTCGGTAAATGCGACCTTCTGCGCTAGCGCCTACTCCCAAACGGGTCTGAGCATCCTGGAAATTAGAAGATGGCCTGAAACTCCAGCCCTGGCTGTCCGGTGAGGAGGGTGGAATCACTACAAGCGCTCGGTTGAGATAGGCATTCCCACCAAGCCGCGAAGCTTTACCAGCAAGACTGCCTTTGAGGCTGCTGCTACTGGCCCCCCTGAGTAACTGGAAATTCCAAGTGAACTCCTGCATGGTGAGACAGCTTTCCGTCTTCCATCCCCTCTGGAAGGGAACAGTCCACTCACCAAAGGCGCTCTGGTATTCGTCTGAATCTACGAAGCTGTCAATGTCTGCGTCATAGCCATGATTATCGAGGCGTTCAGCGTGAGCACGCATCTCGTCGAAATCCGCAGGTGCACGACCAAGCAAGTGTCTGAAGGCCAGTTCGATATATCGGTAGCGTGGGCAGGCATCGAAGAAACGAGCTCGATAGAGATCGCTCTTGGCGATGGTGCGGATGAACTCACGTACGCTTAACTCACCCAGCTTCAGCTGGGACTCTGGAACTAGCTGACGCTCGCTCTCCATAACATAAGCGTTGCCCAACACTTGGCGGTAGGCGGCCTGAATCAGCTGCTCTTTGTTCGCTTCACTATCACCAGGAAGCAGCTCGAGGGGGAGGTCGCTGTCGAATCGTTCAACGCCTAGGACCGAGGCGGGGCCGAAAGGCATGGTAATGCATTCCTGGAATTACTCATGGATCATCTTATGAGATCGAGCTGATTCCACAGCAGTTTAACAAAGCGCAATCCTGACCTTGCCTGGCTGGCTGGAGGCTCTGTACGCACCACCCTGCCTATTGCTGCAAGCTCATAGTGGCTGAATTATTATTTTGCATGCGGCATGGGCAGCAGCACCTACCGCGCCCATTGGAATTCCCAGAGTTCTCAAAGCAGCCCTAACCCATGCAGTGGGCCGTGCCTACTGATCACCTCCAGCAGGACTGCAGCAGTCCCAAGCATCGCTACTCGGCCGTTCCACAGCTCGGAGTTGTTGTTCCAGCCCCAGGCCCACTTGCTCTGTTGGTTGGGCTTCGCTTTGCTGGGGAGCCGACCAGCTTGCTCGAGACTTGTTTCCGTTTCGGCCATCGCCTGCTCCACAAGCTCGGTCAAGGCGGCAATGAACGCTGGATCCGTGTCCAGCGCAGGGACACGACGGAAGTTTTTGACTCCGGCGACTGTGGCCAGCTCTCGATATTCCATGTCGATTTCTTCGAGGGTTTCGATATGCTCACTTACAAAGCTGATCGGTACTACCACAAGATCTTTCACTCCTTGCTCTCCCAATTCCTGCAGGGCATCTTCGGTGTAGGGCTTAAGCCATTCAACCGGTCCGACACGGCTCTGGTAGGCGAGGGTGAAGGGGTTGGTATGGCCGAGCTGCTGCTGCAGCCGCTGAAGGATCAGCTTGCTGCAGTCCACGATTTCTTGTTGATAGGGATCCCCTGCGTCCTCCACATAGCTCTTGGGCACACCGTGGGCGCTAAAGAATACATGTGCAGCGGAAGGATCTTCGCAGGCTTTTATTTCGCGTTCGATCAAACTAGCCAGCGCTTGGATGTAGCCAGGATGGTCATACCAGCTACGGATGCAGCGGATTGGCAGGCGGCTGAAGGCCGGATCAGCATTGCGCAAGCGCTGCAGCTCCCGGAAGCTCGATCCACTGGTGCTGATCGAGAAGTGTGGGTAGAGCGGCAGCACAACTACTTCATCGATTCCGTCGGCTTTGATGTCTGCTATTGCAGATTCTGTGAAGGGATGCCAGTAGCGCATGGCTATGTAGCTGGTGGCATCCAATCCATTTTGTCGCAGGCTGGTTTGTAGTTCTCGGGCCTGCTGCTTGGTGATGCGTCGCAACGGTGAACCACCACCGATTGAGCGGTAGGCTTGCCGCGACTTGCCGCTGCGTAAGCTGCTGATCAGCCAAGCGAATGGCTTCTGCATCGCTGATAACGGAAGGCGAATAATTTCCGGATCTGAGAATAGATTGTACAGAAATGGCCTGACGTCCTGGATCCGTTCTGGCCCGCCAAGGTTTAGCAGGAGCACGCCGACTCGGGGCTTGCGTTTGGTTGCAGAAAGTTCCATGTCGGCTTTACATTCAAGATTCGCTTCAGCCATGCAGACTCTCGCGCGTCGTTCGGCGTGTCAGTGGGTTCCAGCAGTCGAGCTCCTTGAAAGAGCGGCCAAGTAGAGAGGCGCGCAGGGCGTCTAGGTAGATGGCACCTGAAAAGTCAGCCCCGCGAATGGAGCCAGCGCTGCTCAAATCAACGTTGTTGAGCTCTGCATATCGGAAATCTACGTAGTCAAGCTGGCAGTTTAGGAATCGAGTCTCTTCACACAATGCACCTCTCAATAGGGCATGGCGTAGATCCGCTCCAGCCAGTCGCGCGCCCCGTAGGCAAGCACCAGAGAGATTGGCTCCGCTGAGATAGGCGCCCATTAACGATGCTCCTTCCAGATCCATGCCGGAAATATCAGCACTGTTGAGAAAGGCCCCATTAAGTCTTGCTTGCGGGCCGATCGCCCCACAGCCACGGAAATCGAAACCTTGGGGCCAAATTGTGTGACTGTCATAGCGAGCCAATCGTAGATCTGTGCCTTCAAGTCGGCAGCTTTGAAGGTCAACACCCCTAAGGTCTACTCGGCATAATCGCGCCTTGGAGAGATCTAGCTCGCTAAGTTGTAGGTTGCGCCAATCGGCTCCCCTGGCATCAAATGTGCCTTTATGACGATTGACAGGGGGTTTCTGCTGTTCGGGGTTGGTGCGCTCAAAGAAGAGCGAAGTGATGGGGGGAGCTGACGTCATGATATCTGGATGGTTGATTTGTGCTTGGTTAATGGCATCGGCTTTGTATTTATCGACTTAGGCTGACTTGCTGATGCTTGAGCTATAAATGGCGTACCCAATGAGTTCATAGCAGAACCTCAGTGGCTGAGTTGGATCGTTGGTTCAACTGTTGAATCATCTGCTCAAGGTGCAGCAGGCCCTCTCCTAAAAGGGATGCATCACTTGGGCTTGCATAGTTAGAATAGTGTGAAACTGCCTCAGTTTTTAGAAAGCCTATCGCCAGAGCCATGCTGTTGATTGGTACCCCTAATTCCCAATACAAATCACGCAGACCCCGTACTCCGGGAGGATGGGAGAAAATTGGGCGTCTCGCCGCAACTGCATAGATCGTTACTCTAAGAAAGTGCCAACAGTCGCGCCAACATGCTTCCGCTCTTGTCCCAGGATAAAGTGCACCACCGGGCCGAACTAAACCTGGATCTTTGCGAAGTAGTTGACTCTTGGCAGAGGTAACAATTAGGGGAGTTTTTGACTGAAGCCGTTGTAGGTTCTCAGCATTGACAGTAGAGAAACTACAGATGATGCCCAATTCATCATCGCTTAATGCACGAGCCTCCGCATCTGCTTGCTGAAGTATTGCACGAATAGCTGGCGGCAGAGATTGATCGTGCACCAAACCGAGTATGCGCGCTTTGGCTGTCAGCTGTCTTAGTCGTTCGTCCATGGGATCATTCTGGGCCCAGCCGTTTTATGTCATCGTCACTTGCGGTGACTTGAAGTATGTTGTTATTAGAGTCTGGATCATAATCGAGCACGGGCGTAGCAACCAGGTGGCCGTGACGTTCCAAGTAAAGCGCCCAGGCAACTTTTCCGGCAATACCTGGGCAGTTTAGTAGAACAGAATTTACCAGGTCTGAGCTTAGGCCAAGAGCACGCAAGAGCATCTTGCAATCATCTTGACTGTTTACAGACGCAGGGCGAATTGCTGCTCCTACGACCCAGCCTAGCGATGTGTCTTCAAGGGGTCCAGTGGAACTCAAGCAAGCCAATAGGAGATTTGCTCCCTTCCCAGCGATTTGCCTATGCTCTAATCTCCATAGCTCAAGATTATGTGGGTTTAGGGAAATCCGAAATCCGGGCTGACTGGCGTCAGGGGTAACCTCGTCTTGGCCTTGATGGGAATTGATAAGAGCATTGAGCTGGCTAAGGGGATCGCTCATTGCAATTCTCTTTGCAGGAAGAAGATCTTCATCCAGCTCGTTTTCCCAAGGATGGTAGTCAGAGCAATCGCTTCGGCCATCAGTTGAGTCCATCTTTGACGTGATTGACGATGAACCCATTGTTCAATCGTAGAAGGTAGTTTATTAATGCGAATCCCATTTTATTGTCCTCCAGTGCTCAGCATGGCAGCTGCAATCCAGAGCACGAGTCCCGTGATCACAAAACCACCGGCCGCCACTGTATTTTGCCAGAGCTTACGAGCCCATGGTGCGGGGGCGTCGGCGAGCCAGGCCGGTCGTTGGCTGATGGTGTCCTCCCAGAGCAACTTGGCTGGAGCTCGCTTGGCGGCTTTGTCCCTCCAGCTGCTGTCGTAGCGGGGGGCCTGCTGGTTGAAGGGCATGGTGCCCAATGCTTGGCCCGGTAAAGTACGCGTCCTTTGATAGGGTACGGTATTGTATCCAAATGTATCCATGTATTCGTCCGAATTTAGGAGTGAATCAATAAATGCTCCGAGACCATGTTCGGCGATCAAAATGGAGTAGGCGAGCCGCTCATGATTTCCGTGTACAGGACGTCCCAGGACCCGGTTCACTACCTGCTCAACCATGCGGTAGTTGCTGTTGCAGCGGTAGAAATCGTCCCGGAACTTGCGAGACAGTAGTAGACCCCGCACAAAATCTCGCATCGTGATCTGGCCGTTCTGCAGCTGTGATTCAAGCGCTGGCTCACGATCGACTTTGAAGGCGTGAAAGAAGATCTGTCTGTAGGCCTGTTCAATCTGGCTCTCAACGTTTCCTTTGCCACTGAGCTGACCGTTTCCTGACTGGAACGCACGGCTGTCCTGATCTTCCGGCGCCAGAAAGCTGTTTACCCGCGCATTCATGGTAACCAGTTTTGTGGTAAGAAGCGGAAGGGGCATCGGAGCACGAAATCTGATTGATTATCCAACGCCTGCAGGCTGCATCAGAACCGTCGTGACGAATCTACATCAAGCTTCATCCCATTGTTCTGGTCTAGCCGATAGCCTCCTTACTTGTGTCTGACACTCAAAGGCTCGCGAGTCTGGTTGCAGTTAGAAAGTCAAAGCTGGACTGGCCTTCATCGCTCCTAGAATCGATAGATCGTGTTTTGCCTTCCTGGCCGTAGCTAGGGCCTGGCGCGTCATTGCTTAAGTGAATGGCCCCTATCAAGCCTGCAGCAGGAATCAGGTAAAATAAAAGGCCCCGTAAGGGGCCAAAGCGAAAATCGACGCGGATCCTGCAACACCTGATCTGGGATCAGATGAGAGCGTTGATAGCGTAATCGATGTAATTATTGGCGATGTTGCCGGGATCACCTGAAATGCCGTGGTTGGCTTTGATATAGTTAAGGGCTTCGACGTACCAGGAGGGTGATAGTTCGAATGCGCGGTTGATTTCATCCAGGCCAGCGATGAGGTATTCATCGATGGGGCCGGTTCCACCAGCCACTAGACAGTAGGTGATTTGACGGAGGTAGTAACTGATGTCACGAGCACACTTGGCTTTGCCTCGTGCGTCCGATGCATAGTTGCTCCCTTGCATCTGGGTGGTGTAAGGGAACTTGGTATAAACGGCTTGAGCAGCGCCATTGACCAGTGCATCGGCTTTGGCGTTGAGTGCTTTTGCGGCCTCAAGGGCATTCTTAGCCCGCTCAAAGCGACCAAAGGCGGCGTTAAACTCGGTTTGAGACAGCAAGCGGCCCTGAGAATCAGCGGCGGCTACAGCCTCGGTGAGGGGGGTCTTCATTGTAGTGGAGAAAGGAGAAGTTGAATAGTATCAAGAAAGCTGAAAGACCGAATGCAAGATTCAGTGAATTAGCTGACTGCAGCGGCTGCGCGGTCGAAATAGGTGCCCACTTCGGACATGAGGGCTGTGCAATCACCGGAGGTGATGCCGTTGCGATCATTGGCGATCGAAATTGCAGCATCCTTCATCTTACGGACACCTTCTCCGACGGACGCGCCGGGCACGCCGAGAGCGAGATATGTTTCACGCAAGCCATTAAGGCAACGGTCTTCTAGTACCGAAGCGTCGCCGGCAAAAATCGCGTATGTGATGTAGCGTAGGATAATTTCCATATCGCGCAGGCAGGCAGCCATGCGGCGATGGGTGTAGGCGTTGCCGCCGGGGGCGATCAGGGCGGGCTGGGCCTCGAACAGATCGCGGGCCGCGTTGGTGACGATCTTGGAGGCGTTGGAGGTGATGCGGTTCACCGTGTCCATACGCTTGTTGCTGTCGGCCACCATGGCCGCGAGGGCGTCGATCTGACCGGCGTTGATGAATTCGCCGCGGGCGTCGGCCTGGGCGACCACCTTGGTGAAGGCGTCAAACATTGAAGAGCTCCTGTTCTCGACGGGGGTCGGGGAAGGGTGCGTCTGCGGATGGGCAGAGCGCGGTGCAAAGCACGGGACCATTGTGATCAGATCCCCGGGTGGATCACCGTTG
>Ga0208487_1000147_pt1 | contig 17718 bp, 29 predicted proteins | sample LakMenEpi21Sep12_FD_150723 | JGI IMG/M metagenome (GOLD analysis project Ga0208487, IMG submission 150723) | Freshwater microbial communities from Lake Mendota, WI - 21SEP2012 deep hole epilimnion (SPAdes) | ecosystem: Environmental > Aquatic > Freshwater > Lake > Epilimnion/Euphotic zone ...
CATAATCGGCGATCAATCCTTTCAATACCGCATTTTTAGGGTTTACCCCTGTAAATAGATTTAATTGTCGTGCGGTTCTAACATCTTGTTGATAATTACCAGTGAAAACAACCATGATCGTTATCCTTTATCTTTGTTTACAGCCCTATAAGGGCATGCGATCGAGGGGATTCGGACCCCAGTTAACCTATCTATCATTATAACGATAGATGATTAAGCTACCTAGCGATCGCTATGATGAAATTCTCAATACGTACTGACCCCTAGCACATCTAGGATCATAATACCCTCTAGCAGTGCCTCATCGCTATCAGAAATCTTACCAGCCTTTAATATCCTCTTAATGTGGGACAATTCCCCAGGACTAAACCCTTTAATATGCATAGAATAGGAGATTTCTTCCCCTATGCTGTAATCGATAATACTAGACTCCGATTCAAAACAGTTACCAACCCATTCAGATATTCCTAGATCAATACCTAGACGAACGGCATCATATAAAGATCCCATATCATCGCTATTAATAAACTCTACTGGCGATGTTAAGTGGTTTCTACCGCCATCTGTAAAACCTGTATCTTCAAAATCGCCATTTTCGGCCGATTCCGGTGTTACAGTTGTGTAACAGAATACTATGCTTTTCATTTTTATCCTTGGTATGTTTGCGATCGCTAGACCACGGTGTTATATAGTACGATCAGTTGATCCCATAGATTACTATTAGCAGATAACAGCGGATGGTTAGTACGTAAATCCTCAGTGTCATCGTTCAAAAATTCTATTACTTGCCAAGCTTCACATTCTGTGAGTTTAACAGTGAAACCCATATCAGGATCTTCCGGATCTTCGTACGTTATATAAGCGTTGATCAGTAGATTGTATAGGTCTAATCCTATACTATACCGATTACCGATAAAATCCAAAGCTCTTATATCATTGTGGTCAAGTGTTAGTTGATACATAGCTTTCTTTCTTTCTCCTTTGCGTAGCGTTTTTTCGTAACCCACCCCTATAATCTATCTTATTAAGGGTAGATTGTCAATTCTTGTTTACAGCTAATTATTTTTTTTATTTGGTAGGGCTTAGCTGTAATGCCCTAACAATTTAATAATACCAAACTGACAAAATGATAGTGTGATCGCAATCACAATTAACCTATTTAATAATCTATAGCGATCATTGTATTTTATCTATGATTTTATTCCCTACTGTAAGGGCCTACAGGCCTAGGGGATAGCTCTAAGGTATTAGAGTATTAGAGAGTATCTAGCCTAGCTTACAGGGCTTAAGAGATAGGGTAGAAATGATTATTCAGTAAAGGATTATTAGGGGATAGATAGGTCAGGACGATCGCACTAGGTTGTAACGTTTATTGATTATATAGGTATTTAAGTATATAACTATATAGCGATGAATAGGATAAATAAAAAATAGCGTATGGCAGGATTATAAATATGATAGTACAAGCGATCGCTAGTATAACCGTATTAGAAAAGGTATACTAGCGATCATTTGTACTAAAAACTGGTTAGGTTAATCACTCAGCAAAATGCTATGATTTAGCGCCCTACTGAGAATAGATATCCCTGTCTTTAACTCTCTAGTACGTATATATTTAACAGGATAGTAAAAATTACCAATGTTTGCCGTATAAAGTTGAAAATGAAAAATTAAATTATTGTCAATTGTCACGATTGCAACAATTTTACCGTTATTGTGTAACGTCCCAATAAGTTTAGCCATGATTCTAGACTCCTTTAACGTGTTTGCTGAGTTATTGCCTAGGCTTTACTAGGCCAGCTTGAAAAAACGTGTTTATGGAATACTAGCGGGTTATAGTTTACAACACGGAGCTAAAATAGCGTTCGGTGTTATATAATCGATCGCTCCGTTTATATCGTTAAAAATCCAGTATTCAACATTATACGTTACCACAGACAAAAAAGTTACCCAACCATAACCCGCTAGATATTCTGTATACTTCCCCTGTCTTGACAGAACATAAAATATATTATCAGAGTGTACCAACATATCGCGTTCAGATACACATAAATCAGGACGGTGTTTCATTAATAGAAGAGTATCCTCATGCATTTTTAAGATACCCTCATGCTCTATTTGATGAGGTATTCGTGTAAATTTACCAAAGTAATACAATTTGCCATCATGATAATATATGGCGTTTAATCCGGTTTCAGTTTCTAGAAACTGTCCTGTATATTGACAATCGGTAAATTTTAGATCGCTATCTGGTAAGACTGTATCGTTATATAGCTTAGCCATGATTCCCTTTCCTTTTGTTTGTAGCGTGTTATTCAGTTAACTTAGTTAACCTTGCTAACAATATATCCCTAATGCTAACCCGATAGTGTGATCGCAGTCACAATTAACCTACAATATTTATAAATGATAACCATAGATATATCTAGATATATATTCTCAGTGTGAGATATCCCCTACAGATTAAAGACGGTAGTACACCTGTACTAGGGGTCGTATAGCACTTCTCCATATTTTTTCAATTTTTTTATCCAACTTTTTTTATCCAACTTTTTTTCGTCTAATTTTTTATCCATATTCTTTTCCTTCAAGGACGATCGCCTTTCTATATATCTTCTTTTCTCATTCAACCTTTAATCCATACTCTTTTCCATCCAACCTCTAATCCATACTCTTTTTCGTCCAATTTTTGACCCACACTTTTTCCCTGCAAAGATGATCGCTCTTCTATATGTCTTCCTTTCTCATCCGGTTTTGATCCTCATCCAAGGACGATCGCGGTTTTCATATTATTTTCATAATCATCTCTATTGATAGGATAGTTACGTTTTTGACATCAGTGTTAATCAAATTAGCGACATGTTGTTTAGCTTGTGTTTTAGGATCGCCATTGGGATCTATGTGCATTAAGCATTTAGATGCAATCATTTCGCCGGGTAGTTTAACGAAGTATGATACATTAACGTTATCCAAGGTGACCCCCTTTAGTTTATATGTGAGAAGTTGAGAATTGAAAAGTCGAATTTTTTTCGGGAATATTTTTTCGATCAAAAATTAGGGTGACCATTTATAAAATTCGACGATCGTATAAAAGCTGAAAGAAACTTTATTTGATTGATGTTCACTTGCTAGCATGATATTACTTTCCTTTGGTTCTACACCAGGGGCGTAACTGACTGTTATGTGTGGATGTCGATTAACACATGGTATATCGTTTGGTAATTGTACACGGACCGCTTGTATGCGATCGTTCCAGCAGTTTTCATAGGCTAATACGAACACTTTTTTGCCAATGACATCTTTGAAGATATGTTCTTCTGTTCCAAAGACTAAGGTTATATGATGAGGATTTCCGTTTGGGTATATAGGTTTTATTTGTGCAAAATCTTTTAGAGCAGATGGGACAGTTAACCAAAGAATACCTTTCATAGAACCACCGTGGTTGACTTCAGAAGATCGCCATCAACAAAGATATTAAACGTGAGTGGCCATAGATAACCATTAGTTGAGGCAAAATCTTTAGCACATTGAAGTTCGATCGCTTCGTTGCGATCAACGTCTAAGGTTTTAGGTTCTTGTGAGATCCAGTTCTCTACGGTATATGAAATTATCATAGGTTTAGGTGTTCGTGTAGTAGTATGCAATCAGCGCTGAATGGGATATCGATTTCTTCTAGATATACGGTACCTTCCTTCTCCTTTATCTCTATAATCGTACTTTCAAATACTTCAATGAGAGGTGCTTCATACTTGGATAAAAGGACACCGAATACCGTAAGATTGCGGATCTTCCAGGTATATAGTGCGCTATAGCGATCTTTTTCTGACAGCGATCGTATAGGGATGTTCTTCAACCATATATCGCGCTTTTCAAAAGATCTGAACTGGTATAGCATTGTGCGTTCCATGTGATCCTCCTTTTTATCCACTATAGCATAAGTGTCACCTTTGTGCTACACTGTTATCAGTTTATTAGAGGAGATGCTATGAGGGTTGTTATCGAAATGGAGTTACCGGAGAATTTCTTACAGGTTGTAAAAAATATCATCTGGGACAATGATTCTAATATATCGGAGATATGTGAAGGTTTAATGAGTAGACAAGGTTTTTACAAGCTCCTTGGAGGTGAGAGGCATACCATTACCCTTGATAAGTTAGATAAGGTAAGAGAGAGGTTAAACGATAAAAGATTAGATGAATGTCTGGGTGATATAATTCACTTAAGTAGACGTATAGAAGCTTTAGTAAAATCAAGCCAATAGCAGAAGGAGGATCGCATATTTTGTGCGATCCTCCTTCTGCTATTGTGAAACTTTGTTAGAAAGACATTCGTCTCTGATATCGAGTATTTTTTGCGATCGTTCTAAAGACAACCCTAGTTTATGAGATAGTTCAAAATTGTCATATACACCATCGGTAGTATCTAGAATAGCAGCAATAAGTTCTTTTAGCTTATCCCTAGAGGCTCTATTGATTTGATTGTCAAACAGTTGTTTTATGTCCATTGTTTTTTTTAAGAATTGATATATAGATCATAGCATCTGTTTGCAAGAGCTGTATCTCTATATTGATATGTTTCAAAGAGGTTTTTGTAAAACTCTGACAATCTTTTAGATTTGCTTAAAAAGTTGATCGCATCTTGACCGTACAGATCAACTAGATCGCACTGATTATCCAATCTCATCTCGGCACATTGTCTGGCTAACTCTGAATATCTTCTTTGTATCAGTATTTTATCAAGATTAAATCGTATGCTATTAGGTATGAAAACTCTTTTATATAGAACGTCATCAACAAAACCCAGTTTGGATATTTCTATCAGTCTAAGCCACAGATCTCTATCTTGAGAGTAGTAGAAAGCGTTTCGATAACCACCAACGCGATCGTAGTGGTATTTTCTTATCATTACTTCTCCACCAGTGAAGCAATTACGACCGTTGATTAATGAATATTGGAAAGTGTCGGGATGATCGCATACTCTAGTACGTCGATATATATTACCTCCAGGAGACATATCACAATCGAAAACATTACAACCCACAGCACTAAGATCGCGATCGTCCTTTAGAAGTCTATATTGTTTTTCCAATCGTGTTGGATAGGAAATATCTCCTGAACCATGGATGGCAATATAGTCACCAGATGATTGTTCAATGGCGTTGAGTAATCCATTAACAAAACCAATGTTTATGGAATGACGAATTACTTTAAGTCGTGGATCTTGAAACTTTAGCAATTCTTCGTAGGTATGGTCCGTTGAACAATCATCGAAGGCAATGATCTCAAGGTTTGTGTAGGTTTGTCTTAATAGACTGCCGATAGAGGTTCTAACAAGGTTGCCGCGATTATAGAAGCCCGTTATAACACTAATTAAATCACTCATCGTCTTTATTAATGCTATGAACTATGCCTAGCCCTCCAAGTTTTGTTTGTAGTTGATCATAGCCTCGTAGGGCCATATTTACCTTCCTGACTTGGCTAGGTCCATGATTGATAATTGCTGCCATCACCAAAGTCATACTACCCCGCAAGTCCGTTGATGTTACCACTGCCGAACCTGAGCGTTGACATCCATTGACGATGATTTTTCCTGAGTCCCAGGTTATACAATTAGGGTAAAATCTAGATAATTCCTCAAGGTAGGTAGTGCGCTCTGGATAGCGATAGTCAAGGATTAGACTTCTACCCTTAGCATACAAAGCTAGAAGCACATAAAAGGGTTGCATGTCGGATATGATGCCGGGATGAGTGCCACAGGCTACTTCAAAGGGTTGTAATCCGGAGGGGGAAATTGACTGGGGCGAAACCCAAACCGAATTAGAGTTTTGGAAGAAATCAAGCCCTATTCTACGGAGGTAGACTAAAGGGATTTCCATGAGATCAAACGGAACGTTCTCAACCAGAACATTACCACCAGAGATCGCAGATAAGATAATCCAGGTTAAGGCTTCAATGCGATCAGGAATGATGGGAATCGTTGCTCCCCTTAGCTGCCTAACCCCCTCAATTTCAATTAGACTAGTTCCACTTACCGATATTTTTGCCCCCATTAAGATGAGCAAGTTAATCAGGTTTTCGATTTCGGGGGTGACATAGGCATTGTAGATTCTTGTAGTTCCCCTAGCAACTACAGCACATAATATGGCATTCTCTGTGCCTCCCACGGTGGATATGGGGAAATGAATGTCACCGCCGACGAGCTGACCACTAACCCTAATATGATCTGGCTTTTCTTCCACCTGACACCCCAAGGATTGCCAGATCATTATGTGTAAGTCATACTTGCGACTACCAATATTACAGCCTCCTGGATAGGGGATATAGGCATTTCCTTGTCGAATTAATTGACCGGCGGCTAATAAATAGGTCGTTCTAATGGGAAATTTATAGTCCTCTAATTCCTGGGGTTTTAGATTGGAACAATTGAAGGATGCAGTCGAATCAAGGCTGACCTTTCCCCCCATTAACTCGATAAACCTTGCCTTGTATTGGACATCGAGTAGTTGGGTTGGGAAGTTAAGTAGGTTAATGGTTTCGTCCGTAAGCATTGATGCTGCCATCAGGCGAGTGGCAGCGTTTTTTGCTCCACTAACCCGAACCCTGCCTGAAGGAACCTGTTTGCCTTCAATCTGCATGGTCAGATCTTTATGATATATCACATACTTATTCCCAACCGAGAGCAGTTAGCAATTCTACAATTCTAGGATTTGTTAGGCGATCGCTATTCACTTCTTGTGACTGCAATAGATTGGATATATCAGCAGCTCTCCATATAGCATCTTCTGCCCAATGACGACGACCTATGGAGATCGCGTCTAAGTAACGCTGACGTTGTTCATGGAGTAATTCTACTTTCCGATAATGATCATTAGACATGGTGTGTTCTCCTATGGATAAAAACGATCAAAGATTGAAAGGAGTAAAATTTACCTCGAATAGTTCACCTTCAGAATTGCAATATAATAACAGATTGAGATCTGTCACCCACCAAAATTGGTTTCTCCTTCGTTCTCTTAGATCGTCAAGATACTTTGATAGTTCATCGTGGGTACCTCTTAGCATCCGGTAAGCCTGTCCAGATTTATCTAATACTATTCCTTCAGCCCCATCTAGTCCAACTTGACTGGGCGTCATCGTTTAATCCTCCATAATGTTCTATAAATTGTCAAGGCGAGATGCAATGGAACACTTGATCGCTTCTTCATAAAAAGGTGTGGCTGCTGGGGTTTTATCTCTCTTAGTTTTGTACATAAGAACACGCAACAGCATAGAATAGTCTTTTTCTTCTAATTCTTCTACGACTTTTGGTACAGTAGTTTGTATGTAACTATAGTCCCCGTAAAGCATTGAGGTACTAACAGACTCATCAATTGCTGTTACGACTTTTGCAAGCTTGCTAGGTTGACGCATCAACATCTCAATAATATCAAACATCTTTATCACTTCGATACAACACAGAGTTAATCCAATCAAAAGAAAATATGGTAGTACCCTTCTACAATCCTTCTAGGATTCGTCTTTCTAACAGAAGGATCGCATCTTCTTGTGTAGCAACGGTTTCAACAGAATCACACCACATCAACATATTTTCTTGGTAGCCTACGTTAATGACTGGAATATTGGCACCTATAGCAATACCAACTTCGACAAACTTACCACCAGGGATATAGCGATCTGTAGCAAAATGGATTAAAAGATCAGATCTCAGAACATCGTCTCTATCCATATTAGCTATATGACGACGATTTTCTACACTATACGTCAGTGTACGACGAAAAGGTTCATCTAACCACTTTGCCGTAATTTCATATCCTTTTTCGACTAACAGATCGCGTAAAGCTCTGCATTCGTCTATATTACAACCGGCAATGTAACACTTGATAGCCATTGGTACTATTCCTCTAAGTATTAGTGATGAACTATGGACATCGTGTATGTATTAACCACAGGGGACGATCGCTACAAGGTAGGAAAAACTACAGAGAGCGGGTTCAAAAAAAGATTACAAAACCTACAAACAGGAAATGATAAGGATCTAGTGTTATTCGCCTTTAATTGTGCGATCGATGGTTTGTACCTAGAAAAACGATTGAAATACAAATATCGACAAAACAAAATTAAAGGCGAATGGTTCGTTTTGAAAGATCGCACATTAACTGATTTCATGGACACTTTGAAACGGTTAGATTTTATAATTGTATAAAGTAACATCTCAATTAAGATGTGCCATCCGTTCTAGATCCAATCTGTTAAACACTTGCACAGCGAAAGTTTTAAGAGATTCTTCTGTATATCCTTGTTCAATAGCAGCGTTAACACAGATATCCCATGTTGGCGAAAACGTATCAAACATGATCTGTTTAGCCTGTGTGATCGTTTCAGGAGGAACGTCATCGTGCTCTTTGAAGCGATCTGTGATCAAAATGTCGATGATCTCTGTCAATAGTCGTTCATATTTCATTGTTGGTTTATCCCTTTATGACGATTTTTTCCACTAATTCGATCTCAATCCATCCTTCATCTAGGAATATGGGTTTCCATATTTCGTGCGGCTCTCCGAAACCACGATCGCAATAATCCCAGAACCAATCAAATGCCAATCGAGCAATGTCTCGGAAATATTCTATATCTGTTCTAGTATCGTATCGGGTTAAAGCGATGACACGATCGTTTACAAATTCAAAAGAACATGTACCCGATTTAGAAAATCCGTGAATAATGATATGTCCATCTTCATTCACTTCAAAAGGGATACGATTAGCGATCAACGCTTCTTGCAAACTGGCGCGATCAGTTATGGGATGGTTTACCATGTTTTGATGACTCCTTTGGTTAAATGTTAAGGATTGAACAACTAAAAAACGTTAGCTAGACAAGAGTTTCATATTGATCTTGGGGACTAGCATCGAGGAAAATATCGGATGCCGTAAGTCGTAGACCGGCGTAGGGTTGATCATCGTACTCGCTGATATAAGGCGAAGGTTCGATAGAACCAGTGATGATGATCAGTGATCCATTTTTGATATAAGGAATTTTGTCTGACGCAAGAGAGTTGTTCCAGACTATAACCATTACAGAGAAAGGATCTTTCGAAACCTTGTCTACATCAATAAAAATCTCAACAGGATTGACAGTTCTGTTATGAATAGCACTAACAATACCAGCCAATGTACAAACATTGAGTCCAAGACAAGACATAAAAGATACTCCTTTGGTTAAATGTTAAGGAAAAGATCTGACAGTTCTTCTAATTCTTCAAAAACCTTTTCTCTATTGCCATCACATTCATCCCAGGCTAAAGAAAACAATTCTTCTTTATCTGGATGATCTGCGATCTTTGGTAGCTCTCTGAAAACATCAAATTTGAATTTTGTATGTACTTCAGCGATGGCTCTGTCTTTAGCGTTATAATAAGCGGTTTTGTTTTCAGCGATCGCAGCTTCGATATCGTCCAGTTGCTTCTTAAGTGAGATCTTTCTCTCACGGAGGACTGTCATTTCTTGTACGAAAGGGCTCGTATAATCCTCCAAAAGATCGCTAGTTAGAATTTCATACTGTTCAAAATCCATGGTGAATTCTCCTTTTTTAGATATTGCGTTATTAAAGAATCAGACGTTTTCTTTAACTAGGGAAATATACTTCTCTTCGACATAGAAGAGTTCATCGATTAATGGTTCATTACAAAGATCGCGTGTTAGGACCACGTCATAATATACGCCCACACTATAAATATCTGGTTCTCGATGTTGCAAACACACCTCCACAATTGACCCATATCCTTGTACAGGTGGTGAATATACTTTAACTAGATCACCTTCCTTGAACTTGGAATTATTTAGGATGGCTTCGTGTGTTCTGATCCCAGTCTGCGATAGACAGGAAAGGAATTTCAGTAAAAGTTCAGTATGATTACTGTTAACTTGATAATCAAGAGGGAATTCCCCTAAAATACGTTGTAGCTTAGCTAATTGCTCTGCTAGTGAACTCATGGTGGTCTCCTTTTGGTTGTATGTAGTCATTATATGTCGTCGATGGATAGTTGTCGAGGATCGTTAAGAACGAAACTCTCTATACACATTGAGCACCAGCCCATCCACAAGGCCGTAATCGGTACATTGATCGCATTCTACCATAAACAGCACGGGATCTTCGCTGAGGCACGTTACAAGACCGTATGTCTGGGCTAGGAGGGTTTCTCCATCTACTAACTCATTCTCTTCTGCTCCAATGACATCATTAGATGAGAGAATAGGAGCACCTACAGGGAAGAAACATTCATAGTCATCTTCTGTTTCTACAAAGTCGAATACATCTTCTAGTATTTCAGTTAGATGATCAAAATCTTCAGGAACATCGTATAGCTCATGTTGAGCCACACATGGTAGTCGAAGTACTTTAGATATATCCATCTTAGATTATCTACACGGACGATCGCATCATAGCACGAAAGCAGTGAGGTGTATAGAGAAGGAACGATCGCGATCGTCTTGATCAGATATGAGTATATATACTCAGATCGTCTAATTTGAGTGAATTTCATTTTGACCAATCGATCAGGTCAATTTGGTCCAATCGATTAGTCAAAATGGAAAAGGGATAGATGATCGCGATCAATCATACAAGGTTCGGTTAATTTCACCCCCAACCTATTGTTTTTCTAGGCGGGGGGGGGCGTTGTGGTCGTGAATTTAGGAAGTTTTTTAGCCTGTAATCGTTGATATATATAGATCACAGCGTTTTGAAGCTTGAAAAGTGTATTTTGACGGGAAATCTTATATATATACATAGGTTTTCCCGTCAAAATACACTTTTGGGGTACCCAAAGCTCGAAACCATTGATATATAAGGTTTTGAGGCTAAAAAAAGTTGTCGTTTATTTTGTTTCATTTTGGACGATCGCGATCGTTATTATCGATATACACCCCCAATCATCCAAGATGCCAGAAGCGCACCTGATCTCTATTTTTGAAAGAACATACAAGTGCGATCTCGTTATTAAGATCGAAAATGGACAAAAAAACGCAGTTACTATATATACTATAGCGATCGCGTTTTTTTGTCCAAATCGAGGATAAAAGGCGAGGGCTCTCTCTGGCATCTTGGATGATTGGGGGTGTCTTTTGATATATCTAACTTTTTGGACAATCGATTGGTCAAAATGAGGAAGAGATGGACTATCGCGATCGTTCCCCTATATTACTAGCTCTTTACTTTGCCTATGATCCTTCTGACACTCTCTGATCTGAATAACAAGGTTTTTTATGGTAAACACTGACTTTTGTCCGAATGCGATTTTTTCTTAACGAGAGAATGCGGGTTTCAGCGATTTGGACATCAATTTTTTATCGTTTTTCACTTTTTTCTATTAAATCGCTATGATCCATATATATCAATGGTTTCAACGTCCCCCATTATAAGTAGCCCTTGCCTCTCTCTTGCTTTCTCTGATCGCTATAACTATTGATATATATGGATTTGAGCCTTATCCTTTTCAGATCTGAAGAAAATCATGGGCACCTATTATTATTATATTTAGACCTCCACGGTTCTCTTCAAATCTGAAAAAGAATGTTCAAAAGTATTGATATATAACGATCATAGCGATTAGTAATGCTCTGAATGTACACAAAAAGCTTAGATATAAACACAGATCGATGGCAGAGCAAGAGAGAGGGCTACTCAAATGGGGGGACGTAATAATATATAGTATAAAAACAATGATCGCGATCGATAAGAGAGCGTACCTCATAAATACTTTCTTTTTTCTTTTGTTGACTTTTATTAAACTCTAAAGTATTATTAAAACCTAGAGTATTATGATCGATGTAAATATACTTAGAACTCCAGATGTCAACACGCGGAAAATACAGATCTCACAAACGGGCACATAGAACAGATCCGATCGCGATCAATATGGGCATTTCGATTAGTGTAGAGAATAGAGCGCTTCTTGAGGAACTTTCCAAAAAGATCGGGTATTCGATGTCGAACACGATCGCGATCGCTCTTCAAGAAATGGATCAACGTTTACGATTAGAGGATGTTGGTGATGAAGTTTAAGGTTTGTTTGGATACGAAGTCATTCTCGACGAAACCAGCAACGAATGATATTAAGGGTATTAGTTATCGTCTACCTAAGAATGAGATTGAACTAACACTGGATGAACTTGCGGAAGCTGCGATTCAAGGTTATTCGTTCACTACTGCTACTTTTGGTGGTAAGACAAAAAATAAATCAAACTGGATTGGTCCTCAGTATTTATTTGGTAAGGACTTTGATCGCAATACTGAACCTGAATATATCTACAACAAGGCTCAGGAATTGGGTTTAGGATTTGGATTTGCCTACACTACATTCTCTGATACTCCTGAATATCGCAAGTTGCGTTTCGTATTTTACGTTGATAATCCTATTATCATTACTTCTACTCAAGCTGAGGGTATCTTGACTGCACTGGATACTTTCTTTGGTGATAGTGACATTTCGTGTAAAAATTGCGATCGTGTTTGGTATGGAGGAAAAGAGAGAATCTTTGGAGATAGACCTCAACGACCCATTACAATTGAATCTCTGATCCAACTACTCGAATTAGCAGCGGTTGTTAAATCCGATAAAGTCAATAAAGCTCGGGATCTAAAGGTCGTTCAAGATAAAAACGAAACGCTTCGTGAGTTATTAGATCAGAATCAGATTGATACAAAATTTATTGGCTACAAACTTCCCGACATAATAGAAGATGTGGACATCGAAGCGACATTAGTGCCGCAACTCAAGATATTACAATCCATTAAAGAATGTGGCTTCATCGAACCTGTAAGTTGTTATGAGAGAGGTGAACGTCTACACCGCCCTCAAATATGGGGATTAGCCATGAATCTTCGCTATATCAAAGGTGGATTAAACTGGCTAGAGAAATATATGGACAGAGATGGTCGATACGAAGATTATCACTATGACATTCTCAGTGTTAGTGGTTATCATCCAACACGGTTACAAACGTTCAGCCCTTTTGAATCCGATCATTTGGCCTATAACCTGTTATACTTAACTGGCAGGAAGGAATATGCTATTACTGAAGATACGCAATTCTTAAGGAGCCAATCGGTGTTTACAGTAGAAGCCGCCCGCCATCATTTGCAAAATTATTGGAATCAGTTTATTAACGCTGACGATAACAAAGTCTATGTTTTTAAGACGATTACCGGATTAGGCAAAACTCAATTGATTGCGGATCTCATCAAAGATGGCAAAACTACTGGATATACGATCGCGTTTTCTACCCATGATCTTAAAGATGAATTTTGCGAAAGAGCTAACGTACTGAACGCTGAAGAATTTGCCAAAGCTAAACGAGATCGTACTTTGCAATCTAACGTTACTTACGTTAATCCTAAGCTGCCTGACAGCCTCCCTAGCGAGATTAGAACTAAGTTGAGCTATCTATACTCTACAGGTGCAGAAAAGGCCGCTGAGAGGCTTCTGAAGGGCTATATCAAACTTCTTAAAACTACAGGTCAAGATACTGAAGAACTTGACGATTATCGTGTAGCCAAACAAGCGATCCACGGTTGTACTTTTGGAAACATTGTCACTACTCACGCTAATGCTTTTAGTAAAGATCGCAAAGGCAAGCATCTCTATGGTCACAATAATACGATTATTTTCGACGAAGATCCTTTGACTGAGATTGTCAACACCTTTACTGTAACTCTTAGAGATTTTAAGACGTTACGTGGTCATACAAAGAATGCAGAACTTCGTCGTATCTGCGATTACTACATCAACCATATTGAAAACGATCCTGCTGTTCTTCGACAGAAAGAGGAATTTACTACAGTGGGTATGGGTGAGGAGATTGTTTCTATAATCACTCAAACTCAACACGACAAGTTGTTCAATAGTAATATCGGTCAGTTCTTCACTAGTGATGTAGCTTTCTACAGTTCTCATTCTTCTAGGTGGGATGATCCTCAGAATAAGGACCACATTGTTTTTGTAGTCAAGAGAACCTTACCAACAAATCGTAAGATTGGAATTTTTTCAGCAACGGCTGATGAGAAAATATATCGCTTACTCTTAGGCGATCGTTTGGTATTTATCGATCTTACTTCTGTACTCTGTCAAGGTCAATTAGTTCAGCACACTAAACATTCCTGTTCTAGAGCTTCCCTTAATAACGAAAACGTATTGGGAAAGGTTGTGGAGGAGGTGAATCAGTTAGGTCATCCTGTTATTACTTTTAAGTCTTTCCAAAAGCATTTTGATGGCGCTATTGAGGATGTTTATTTAGGTAATAGTTCTGGTACCGATAAGTTAAATGGTCAATCTGTAACCATTGTAGGCACCCCTCACGTTCCTTATACCACCTATATATTATTTGCAAAGGCGCTAGGGTTGGATGTAACCTCATTCTTTCTACATAAACCCGTTAATCGTAGAATTGAACGCAATGGATTTGTATTCCCTTTGATGACTTTTGAACGTGATGATCTAGTTGATGTTCAGTGTTATTTTATTGAACGTGAACTGTATCAAGCTGTTGGTCGTCCACGTTTAATTAACAACGATGTCGAAGCTCACCTTTTTAGTAATTATCCTTTACGCCTTTATTCCAGTAAGGACGATCGCGTGATGATGGATAGTCGCATTGTCTGCGTTCAAGACAATAATGAATCAACCGGACTATGATATACTCTATCCATCGCACATTAAAGGACGTTTATGATCTCTAAACCTGTCATTCTAACACCTGAACAAAAAGCAGATCGCTCTAAAAAGCCATCTTATAAAAAAGGTAACAAAATTGACTTCAAATGTGTTGCATGGCTCAATGGTAGGCTAGTACGATCTTTGCCTAACGATAAGGGCGATCGCACGTTGATGTTTAGATGCACTGATGGATCAGTATTTAGAGTTTTGGATCTGGCGCGATCTGATTCCACTTTTATTACTAGAGTTCTAGCGGATATAGAAAAGTATTTCAAAGAGGATCATCTCTGGTCAGTTTATCCTCAAGCATTGAACAAATTTCAGGGTATCGTACCGTTTGCTTGTGGTGATGGTCGCGATCGTCCTGTTGACTGGCTAGAATTTGAAGCTAGTGTCGGTAAGAGCACAAGTGATACATCTTTAGCTTTGTATGTAGGACGTAGAGGACACAGCAACAAAGATTTTAATTTTTATAATGTTGTCATACCAGAAGATTTCAAGTTACCAAAAGGATTAAAATTCGGTCGTCATGTAGTCGGCAAAGCTAAGAGAGATGGTAATATATTTGTATTGAGTGAGTTAAAAATCATCTATGACACTAAAAACTCTGTTCGACCTGACAAATCCAGCTCCTCTAAGGGAGAACTATCCGAACGACGAGATGTGGGCACAAGCTCATCGCAATTGGATGTGCCAACGTAATGGTTGGACCTATGGTCAATTTGCACGATATTGTAACAAAGTGCGATCGTCTGAAGAAAGTTAGTCTATAATAGTTTTAGGTTTAGGACATGGTTTCCGGATCGCAATTGGGTGACTCAATTGCGATCTTTTTTTTTGTAATGAGATCAGGTGAGACAACTATTATCAGCGATCTTTTTGCCGCAAGATATAGCTAGTCTACGAGTATCGTAAACACCAACGATATACGACCGTTCCCAATCGCTTTCGTCTATTGTTACAAAGGCTAGTTCATTCGAGGCTTTATAACGGACACGGACGATTCTAATTTGGGTTAGATTATGATGTCCTCCTCTGAAGAATGTACCGGCGTTGTAAATAATAAACCCTTTTGTGTCGAGTTCTTTAACAATAGATGGGTTCATGGTAATTTAGTATGGTTAATGTATCAGTCCTCTGCCCTGGACTTGAACCAGGATGATGAACACCTTAGAAGGGTGGTGGCTTGTCCAATTAGCCCAGCAGAGGAAAAATATGGGAGTATAGGGAATCGAACCCTAACACGGCACTAATCAGGTGCGCTTCGGCTTATAAGACCGACGATGCTCCATACATCATACTCCCTTGCGTTATCTTGATTATACACCACTTATCAAATTAATTCATATTTCTTAGCTCATTTGCGTACAGATCCGCTAGATACATTGTATTTTCTAGCTATAGCTTCCCATACTTTTGGACGGACGATCGCACTTACAAGCTATACCAGGTTTTCCTGAGTAAACTGCGCGAAATACTCATTGTTACTAGCCGACCCTTTTTACTGAATTTACCGTTACGACCAGGGGCTCGTAATTCATAGTAGAAGTCATATTTTCCGTATCTATAGGGGTCTGCAATCCTAATGTTTGATACATACCCTTCGATATCATCAGTTGGAGTTTCACTGGATTTAGCTACAACATAGTCTCCTACTTTGAATGGGGACTTCTCTGAGAGTAGTTCCATCAACATTGCTTCGGTGTTTTTTACAGTTGATAGAACATCTAACATAGAGTCCAATGATAGACTTTCACTAGATCCTAGATGATTCCCAGTTACTTTTAGAAGTTCGTTCGAAATTTTACCTAAAGCTACACTTAGATCATCGTGATTGTTCATTGTATGTTCTTCTTTGTTAACTATTTGACGGCAATGAGACATGGAAGAATCGAACTTCCATCAAGAGGTTAAAAGCCCCGTGCTTTACCGTTAAGCTAATGTCTCACTTTTTTCTATAATACACGATGTCTTCTATGACCGTCAATAGAAACACCAACTGGATATTCTATTTATTTCTATCTTATATTAAACGCTTTTAGAACTATTACTATTTTTTTCATTAGAATTCATAAGGTGTAGTGTTGTAATTAGTAATAATAGCTTCAATCATGGGATTGCGGTTGTTATTACTTGCTCCAACATGGTAAAAATGTTCTTTAGTTAAAATATTAAACTTACCCCATAAAGATTTAACATATTCATTTTCTCTGAAGTCATTATGATGCCATGTAGATAATATAAATTTACTTTTTGTGTTTGATAGAGCTTTGAAGAGACACGTTTCGTGCTCACTATCCCAACTGTTGTAATAATCAACGTGTCTATCAATGTATGGTGGATCACAGTAAATAATATCTTCTGCCCCACTTTCGGAGATAGTTTTCTCGAAATCCTGACATTTAAAAATAAAATCTTTAGTCTTTAACAAAAGGCAGACATGAGAAATCTGATTAGTAATTTTCGTAATGTAAGCCTGAGCAAATCGCTGCGGTTTTCGACAGAAAGGTATATTGAATTCTCTTTTGCGGTTAAACCGAATCATTCCATTGAAGCCAGCCCTATTCAAAAACAAGAAATCGAGTGGTTGATGCTCCTTGTTGAACCTCTCACGCACCTTGTAGTAGTGAGATTCGCCTTTATCTAAAAGCTTCGCACCTTCCTCTTCTAAGTAGCTTCTGACTTTTTCTGGCGTAATATTTCCGTCAGAAATACCTTTATAAAAGGCGATTAAATGAGGGTTTGTATCGCATAAGAGTGCATGTTTTGGTGCTAGGTTAAAGGCGACAACACCCGTACCCATAAATGGCTCAACCCATCTTCCGTCAAATTCATGTGGGACTATGCTACTAATCCAAGGAACAAGCTTAGTTTTTATTCCTTGAGATTTTATGGGTGGAATATTTACTTTCATTTCTTGTTTTATCTTTTTTTGTAATATATGATGTCTTCTATGACCGTCAATAGAAACACCAACTGAATAATCGGCCACAGTAGACGCAGCACTCT
>Ga0208487_1000148_pt1 | contig 17618 bp, 17 predicted proteins | sample LakMenEpi21Sep12_FD_150723 | JGI IMG/M metagenome (GOLD analysis project Ga0208487, IMG submission 150723) | Freshwater microbial communities from Lake Mendota, WI - 21SEP2012 deep hole epilimnion (SPAdes) | ecosystem: Environmental > Aquatic > Freshwater > Lake > Epilimnion/Euphotic zone ...
ATTCTTCGAATCCCCTTCCAGGTTCCTCAGGATTTTTGAAACACAGAGGCACTGAGGACACGGAGCTATGGTCGAGGATCACACGGCTACCCGTTACCCGTCTTGTCTTGACCGGGTAATCTTTCCGCAAACCTGCGAGATTGGAAAGCTGATTTTCGCTGGCAAACCTGCTAAAATGCAAGGCTGCTGGATCCCCGCCTCGGAAGTGTCGTATCGTCGGAGTTTTTATGAAATTGCTCGTTGCCCTCGCTGCTCGACTCGGCCTTGCTCTCACCGTGGTCTGGATCGGCGATCGGTGCTCTGCCCAGACCCAATCCGCCCCCGATGCGCTTGCCTTCAATCGCGATATCCGACCGATTCTCTCGGAGCATTGCTTCCAATGCCACGGACCGGACGCTCAGCAACGGCAAGGTGACTTGAGACTGGATCTTTACCAAGACGCCCTGCAGGCTGGCCAAAGCGGCAACTTGGCAATCGTTCCGGGACAAGCGTCCAAGAGCGAAGTCTGGGCCCGTATCCACAGCCAAGATCCCGAATTGGTCATGCCCCCACCTCATACGGGAAAACCGCTGACCCCAGGGCAAATCGAACGCATCGGGAAGTGGATCGACCAAGGAGCAGCCTACCAGGGGCACTGGGCCTTTATTCCACCGACGCGACCCTCGGTCCCGTTGGCAGATCTGGCCGAAAACTACCCCAATCCGATCGACCGTTTCCTCTTGGAAAAACTCCGCGCTCAGGGCTTTGAGTTCTCTGTGCAAGCCTCCAAGGAAACCCTGCTGCGTCGTGTGACGCTCGATCTGATCGGACTTGCTCCAACCCTCGAGCAAATCGATGCGTTCCTGGCCGACACCTCGGAGGATGCCTATGCCAAAGTGGTCGATCGACTCTTGAGTTCCCCGCACTACGGCGAACGTATGGCGATCGGTTGGTTGGACCTTGCCCGCTACGCCGATAGCAACGGTTTCCAAATTGACTCCTCAAGGCAGCAATGGCCATGGCGAGATTGGGTGATCGATGCGTTCAACCGCAACATGCCCTACGATCAATTCACGATCGAGCAGATCGCCGGAGATATGCTCCCCGAGGCTTCCCTATCCCAACGGGTCGCAAGCGGCTTTAATCGCAATCACAGGCTCAACGGAGAAGGAGGCATCATCGCCGAGGAGTGGCGGGTCGAGACGGTCATCGATCGGGTCGAAACCACGGGAACGACGTGGCTGGCTCTGACGCTCAATTGCTGCCGATGCCACGACCACAAATACGATCCGATCACCCAAAAGGAATTTTATTCCCTCTTTTCCTACTTCAACAACGTTGCTGAGAGCGGGACGCTCCAAGGGGAATCTCGCAACACCGATCCGGTTCTTTCGGTCCCAACTTCCGAGCAGCAGCATCAAGTGGCAGACTATGAGAAGCAGATCCAGCAGGCCCAAGAGGCTCTTGCGCAGGCCGAAGCCAACATCGCAATCCTGATGGAGCCTTGGGAAACCGATTTCAAAAAAACCATCGCATCGAATCAGCCGACCTGGAATACTCTTGCCCCTACCATCGCTAAAGCTCGAAGCCAAGCGGTACTGACCCAGCAACCCGACGGCACCTTGTTAGTCAGCGGTGATAATCCAACCTTCGATGTCTACGAAATCCAAGCACCGCTTGCTACTGGCCCTCTGACCGGGATCCTGCTCGAGTGCTTTACGGACCCTAGCCTACCCCAGCAAAGCCTCGGCCGTTATCCCAACGGCAACTTTGTCCTGACCCGCATCGAAGCGATCGTCACGCCCCCAGCAAATGCCTCAGCCAATTCTCCAGGCATCACCGCGAAAATCACCGAGGCAAAAGCCGACTACTCCCAGAAAGACTGGGACATCTCCAATACCGTCCAAGGCAATACCGGGCGAGGCTGGGCCGTCGATGGCCCCACTCGCAAGGAGACCTGCCGCGCGATGTTTCTCTTGGACTCACCGATCGAGGTCCCTGAGAATTCCACCATCACCATACGTTTGGTCCAGGAAACACTCGGCCAGCACAACATCGGACGCTTTCGACTCGCCACGACCGCACTGGCCAAATCCACCGTTGCGATCACCGGCACTCAGATCCCCGATTCGATCAAAACCACCCTCGCGACCCCTCGAACCCAGCGCACTGAAGAGCAACGCAAGGAACTCGAAAACTACTACCGCAAGGCCGCCGAGGGTCCGATCCAACAAGCCCTCCGCGCTGTCGAAGAGACCAAGAAAAAACTCGCCGACTTCCAAGCTTCCTGGCCGACGGTCATGGTCATGCAGGAGATACCCAAACCCCGCGATGCCTTTGTGTTGGTCCGAGGCGAATACGACAAACGGGGCGATCGGGTCGATGCGAGCTTACCCAAAGCCCTCCCAGCCATGCCAGCCGATCAACCCAACAATCGGCTCGGACTCGCACGCTGGATCGCTAGCCCCGAGAACCCCCTGACGGCCCGCGTGTGGGTCAACCGCATGTGGGAAAAGTTCATGGGCAATGGAATCGTCAAAACCACCGAGAACTTCGGCTCCCAAGCCGATTGGCCTAGCCATCCGGAGTTGCTCGATTGGCTTGCCGTCGAGTGGACAAACCCCTCGGTACTCCAAGAGGTCGCAGGAAAACCGGTCCATGCTTGGGATATCAAAGGACTCCAGAAACTCATCGTCATGAGCCGGGCTTACCAACAGTCGACGAGCCTCATCGGCAAAGAGAAACTCTACGAAGCCGACCCCGAAAACCGCTGGCTCGGCCGTGGACCACGCTTCCGACTCTCCGGCGAAATCCTCAGAGATCAAGCCCTCCAAGCCAGCGGACTCCTGACCCCAAAAATCGGCGGGCCAAGCGTCAAACCCTACATGCCCGATGGGGTGTGGGATGAAACGAGCGTCTATGGCGATCTGCGCAACTACAAACACGATACCGACGATCGCCTCTATCGACGCAGCCTCTACACCGTCTGGAAGCGGACGGCCGCCCCGCCGACCATGCTCCTGTTCGATGCCCCCAACCGCGAAATCTGCATCGTCAAACGATCCCGGACCAACACGCCTCTCCAAGCCCTTTCGCTGCTGAACGAAGTGACCTACGTCGAGGCGGCCAGGAAACTCGCCGAGCGCATGGTGCATCACCCCGTAACCAACGTCGCCGATAAATTGAAATTCGGCTTCCGTACCGTCACCGGCCGCAACCCCTCGGATCTTGAACTCAAACTCTTGGAAGAAAGCTGGAACGAAGATCGAGCCTACTACGGCGCAAACCTTCAGCAAGCCGAACAACTGACCCAAATCGGGGAGTCCAAGTCCCAAGTCGAATCGATTGCCGATTTGGCCGCATACACCCTTGCAGGAAACGTGCTGCTGAACCTCGACGAAGTCATCACACGCGAGTGAACGAAAGAAATACCATGCATATCAACCGACAGACTTTTTTGAAAAGCTCCGCAGGGAGTCTCTGGCTCTCGGCCATGATGTCCCTCGGACGCAGCGAGTCGGACTCGGACTCCCAAGCGGCCCTGACCAACGGGATCCATCATCCGGCCAAAGCCAAACGAATCATCTACCTTTTCCAATCCGGGGCACCCTCGCAGATGGATCTTTTCGATCCCAAACCCGATCTGGAAAACCGACGCGGTGAGGACCTCCCAGAATCGATTCGCCAAGGTCAAAGGCTCACGACCATGACCTCCGGGCAAAGCAAATTCCCGGTCGCTCCCTCCATGTTCAAATTCGCTCAGCACGGCAAGTCCGGCATGTGGTTCAGCGAACTCATGCCCCACATGGCTAGCCTCGCAGACAACTGGTGCCAGATCCGATCGATGCACACCGAAGCGATCAACCACGACCCGGCCATCACCTTCTGCCAAACCGGCTCCCAACTCGCTGGTCGTCCAAGCATCGGCTCATGGATCAGCTACGGCCTTGGGAGTCAAAACAAAGATCTGCCCGCCTACGTCGTCCTGACGTCGTTTGGTACCGGGCGACCCGACGACCAACCCTTGTACGACCGACTTTGGGGAGCCGGTTTCTTGCCATCGCAGCATCAAGGGGTCAAATTCCGAAACAAAGGCGATGCGGTCTTGTACCTGTCCAACCCCCAAGGGATGGACAGCCAACGCCGTCGACGGACCCTCGACCGTCTCGACCAGCTCAATCGCCAACACTTCGACCAACTCGGGGACCCGGAGATCCAAACGCGCATCAGCCAATACGAGATGGCCTTTCGCATGCAAAGCAGCGTTCCAGACCTGCTCAGCGTGGCCGACGAACCGGCCCACGTGCTCGAGAAATACGGGCCGGACGTCAAACGGCCCGGCTCCTATGCAGCCAACTGCTTGTTAGCACGAAGACTCGCTGAACGCGATGTCCGATTCATTCAGCTATTTCACATGGGCTGGGACCACCATGGAGGATTGCCCAACGCGATCAAACTCCAGTGCCGCGACACCGATCAACCCACCAAAGCCTTGATCGAAGACCTCAAAGAACGAGGCCTGTTCGACGATACCCTCATCGTCTGGGGAGGTGAGTTCGGCAGGACCGTTTATTCGCAAGGTGCGTTGTCGGCCGATAACTATGGCCGGGATCACCACCCGCGATGCTTCACCACACTGATCACCGGAGCCGGTGTTCGAGGGGGACATGTCGTCGGCCAGACCGATGAATACGGCTACAACATCACTCAAGATCCAGTGCATGTTCACGATCTCAACGCGACGATCCTGCACTTGCTGGGGATCGATCACACCCGATTGACTTATCGCTTCCAAGGTCGCGACTATCGGCTGACCGACATCCACGGCAATCTGGTCCAATCCATCCTATCCTGAGTTCCTAAAGACTCAAAACCTCTCAAGCAATTCCACGGAGTCCTCGTCATGAAAATGGGTCAAGGGAAATTGGTGGTTACCAACGGAAATCTCATCGATGGAACCGGCAAGCCGGCCATTGCCGACGGAGCTCTGTTGATCCAAGACGGCCGGATCGCTTATGTCGGACCCGCCGCCGAAATGCCGACCGTCGGGCCCGATACCTGCACGATCGACGCCAGGGGTGGCACGATCCTGCCCGGGCTCGTCGAAGCCCACTTCCATGCTACCTATTTCAACATCGCAGCCCTCGAGGACTTGGACATCAAGTACCCGGTCGAATACGTTTCGCTCTTATCGAGCGTCAATGCCAGGTTGGCTCTTGAGTGCGGATACACCTCGGCCCGATCCGGTGGGTGCCTGTTCAACATCGATGTGTGGCTCAAAAACGCCATCGAAGAGGACTTGATCCCCGGCCCACGGCTAGCAGCAAGCGGTCGGGAGATCTGTTCGGCCGGTGGATTGATGGATTGGAATCCCGAATTCCGTAAGATCGGCATGGAAGGGTTGGTCTTCATCATCAACGGGGTCGAGGACGCCAGGAAAGCCGTCAGGGCGTTGGTCAAAGACGGGATTGAATGGGTCAAAACCTATCCCACCGGCGATGCGGCCTCCCCCGATGCCAACGACCATCACACCCTCTGCATGACCTTCGAAGAGATGCATGCGGTCGTTGCCACAGCCCACAACCACAAGCTAAAAGTCACCGGGCATTGCCGAGCGACCGAAGGAATCAAAAACGCCTTGCGAGCCGGTTATGACTGCATCGAACACGGAACGTTCATGGACAACGAAGCCCTCGACTTGATGCTCCAGCGCGATGTCCCTTGCGTACCGGCTCTGTACTTTGAAAAGGCCAGCATCGAGCTGGGGCCGAAATTTGGCCTGCCTCAGAGCGTTATCGACGGCCACCAGGAGACGCTCGATGGCGGGGTCGAAAGTGCGCTCAAAATCCTCCGAGCCGGGGGCCGGCTAGGGATGGGTGGCGACTACGGATTCGGATGGAATCCGCACGGAGACTACGCACGTGAATTGACATTCTTTGTACGCGAAGTCGGCTTCACTCCGCTGGAAGTCATCCTGTGCGCGACGAAAACCGGCTCGGAAATCATGGGGCGAGACAAGGACTTTGGGACCTTGGAACCAGGCAAACTCGCCGATGTGCTAATCGTCGATGGCGATGTGCTCGATCGCATTGAACTGCTCGAAGACCGCAGCAAATTCATCGCCGTTATGCAAGCCGGCGTGATCAAGGCAGGGCAACTCGCCAAGCCGTTTCCAACGGTGATCAAGCAAGAGAAGTAAGCAAGCCAAATCAACAAGCGAATCAAGTGAGCCAACATGTTCGAAGAGCGATGGCTAGAGGTCGATTCGGGGCGAAGAAAACTTCGCGTCGGCGTTCGTCGAGGGCCCAGCCAAGGACCAGTGCTGATTCTTTTGCATGGTGTGACACGCTCCTGGCGAGATTGGGAGCCGGTGGTCCCATTCTTAAGCCACCAGTGGACGATCTTTGCAATCGATCACCGTGGTCATGGCCAGTCGGATCGAGCCTCAAGCTATTTCGTCGACGACTATGCGCAGGATCTGATCGAGGTGCTCGAGCAAGGGGTAGGCGATCCGGTCGTGCTCGTCGGCCACTCTTTAGGAGCGATGGTCGCTGCCATCGCTGCATCGAAAGTGCCCGAACGCGTCCGAGGATTGGTGCTCGAAGATCCTCCGATGCAGACCATGGGCCGATCGATCCAAGGGACCGTATGGCAAAAACTGTTTCAAGGGATGCAGCAGGTCTGCATCGCAGGTGGGAGCCTCGAACAGATCAGCCAAAGGCTCGGGAGTATCTCATTGCCGCAAGCCGACGGCTCGACAGCCCAACTCAAGACGCTTCGGACCGAGGAAGCACTGCGATGGGGAGCCAGTTGCTTATCGAAGCTCGATCCAAAAGTCTTCGAACCCTTGATTGCAGGAGAGTGGCTCGAGGGCCTGGATTGGGAGAGCACTGCAGGTCGGATCGCAAGTCCAGCGATCCTTCTGCAGGCCGACTTTGGGGCAGGTGGAGCGCTTAGCGACGCCGAGGCGCAGGCGTTCTGCCAAAGTTGCCAGGATTGCGAATGGGTCCGTTTTCCTGGTAAAAATCACCAATTGCACGGCACGATCCCCGGTCAAATCGCCACCATGATCGATCGCTTCCTAGCGAAGCCCTAGAATTAATCCTGCGAATGCCCAGTGGTTGGATTGGGTAGTTTGGAGGGTTTTTTCCGATTTGCAGGTTGGATTTCGCTCTTTTTTCATTACTATTGCTGTCATTACTTAGCATTCATTGCCCAGCTACCTTGGGTGGTAGTTTCCTCCCGGCGATCGACATCACTAAATACAGAATGAGCTTGTTTCGATGAGATACGCAACATTGCTTTTATCCCGAGTCCTGCTTGCTGGCGCGATGCTTGCCATGGCAAGCTTGAGCCAAGTCCGAGCCGACTTGGTCGCAGGCTGGGACTTTCAGACCACCACCAACGGCGGAACGGCGGTGGCCGCATCGCCGAACACTCCCAAGCAGATCACGGCGAACTTTGGTTCCGGGAGCCTGTTTCTTAATGGTCAAAATGGATCGAGCGACTGGTTCGTGCCCGCGACGGGTACAACCAACACCGAGTTGAATGCTTTTACTGGAACGATCGAGAATACGGCCGGAACTGGCTTCTCGACAACTACATCTGGTGCGGCGGCCTTGGCATTGGTCAATCTGACGGCCAATGGTAAGTCGGCGGTCTTCCGTTTTTCGATGGCGGGATTTCAGGACTTGGTCGTCAGCTATGCGACCCAGCGAACGGCGACTGGATTCAACGCTCACGCTTGGGCATTCAGCACCGACGGACTCACCTGGACGGATCATCAAAGCGTTGTACCTCCTCCAGCCCCGTTTGGAGTGCTGACGCTCAACAACATCACGGGGTTGAACGGCGCGACAGACGCCTACCTTCGGTTGACCGTATCGGGCGCAACGAATGCGTCCGGCAATAATCGATTCGATAACATTCAGTTCAATGCGACGGCGGTTCCTGAGCCGACTTCGATGTTGTTGGCAGGGAGTGTTGCCTTAGGCGGGGTCTTCTTGCGACTGCGTCGCAAGCGTTAGGCCTGGGTCGATTCGAAGACTGATTTTATAGAAGCCGTCGTTTACGACGGCTTTTTTCATTTGAATCGCCTACCGTCGGGCTCGTCCCGAATGGCGTTGAATTAGTGTAAGCGGAAGTGCGCAAGCACTCCGGTGAGTGATGGAGTGTCCACGATATCGCAAGGTTTTTCATCGGACGGCTTGCGCCGTTCCGCTTTTAGTTCAACGCCATTCGGCATAAAGCCGACGGAGGCCAAGTGAGGCTTCGCTCCGGTGAGCAGTTGGGGATACCCGATGATTTAGCCCACGCGTTTCATGACCGTATCGAGCGTTGGCTTGATCGCCGCAGCACTGGCTCGCAATCCCTGCAACTCCTTGGGCCACAAATCGATCTCCACACGCTGAATCGCACCTGCCCGTCCGACCACCGTCGGAATGCTGATCGCAACGTCGCGAATGCCGTAACAGGCTCCATCTTGGACGGTGCTGACGGGCAAGATACGGTTTTGATCCAGGGCGATCGCATGGATCACGTCCCGAATCGCGATGCCGACGGCAAAGCCCGCTCCTCCCTTTTTCGAAAGGCACTCGGCCCCCGAACCCTTGGTCCGGGTAAAGATCTTCTCGGCCAAAACGCTGTTCCAGCCCGGATACTTGTCCAAGGACAATCCACCGACCGTAGCGCTCGACCAAATGGGAACCATGCTGTCGCCATGCTCGCCCAAAATCAACGCTCGGGTCTGCGTCGGGGATGATTTCAGTGCATCGGAAATCAAGGAGCAGAACCGGATGGTATCCAACTGCGTTCCGAGTCCGAGCACCTGAGACACAGGCAACCCGAGCTTGCTAGCAGCCAGCGAGGTCAGGATATCGACCGGGTTGGAGACGACCACGACGACGGCCGTTTTCTTCACCCCAACCTTTTGGATCTCTACCAGAATCGAGGAGAACAAATCGGTGTTGCGATTGATCAAGTCCAAACGCGATTCTTCTGGTTTGCGTCGGAGTCCGGCGGTGATGCAGATCACATCCGAATCCGGTACGTGTTCGTATCCGCCCGAGCTGAGGATTTGATCCGCGATGCTTGGCGAACCGTGCATCAGATCCAAGGCATGCCCTGCGGCTAGGTTCGCATTGACGTCCAACAGGGCGATCTCTCGCACGATACCGCCGCACTGAAGCGCGTATGCAGCGCACGATCCGACCAATCCACCCCCGCCGATGATACTGACTTTCATGTTCTATTCCTAAACGTATTTGCTAGTTGGTTTCATTCGATGAACCCGAAGACTTGCATCTTGGGACCACCGTTATTTTTGAAGTTCTTTGATCACTTGCGCTGTGATGAGTTTCACAAGCTGTTCCATGTCGATTCCGGAGTTAGCCCCGGCAGGAGAACCAGCTTGGACACCCGCAGCGTTCAGGGTTGCGGAGGCTGGAACCTCGATCGCAGGAGTGGCCCTCAAGACCGGGGGCGCTCCAAGGCTCGGGGCGACGGATGGGACGTTTGCAAGAGCCGGGGCAGTGGCTGCTGCTGGGTTGTTCGCCATCGGTTTATTGGCCATTGGGGGAGGTGCTGGAAAGGCCCGGCGTTGCACGCCAGATTGCTTCCAGGACTCGCGGAATATGTCGTTGGCACAGATGTCGCAATTCTTGTACTCGTCGGTATTGCGTGGATCAGCCCAACCCCATTTTTGCTTCAGATCGAGCAACTCGCGTTCCTCGTTCTCGTTGAAGTAACTGACGTTTCCAAGTTGACGCGAGAGCATCAAAATACGGCAGTAGGCATCGAGAATCTCGGTCCACCAGTAGGCTTGTTCAACATCGACACCGAAACTGACCGTACCGTGGTTGGCCAAGATGATGATGTTGGTCTTATTGACAAACGGCAAGACCGTGTCGGCAAAGGCTTGTCCACCAGGGGTCTCATAGCGGGTGATCGGAACATCCCCTAGGAAGACCTCTACCTCGGGCAAGACGCACTGAGGGATCGGTTCGCGAGCGACAGCAAAAGCCGTTGCATGGGGTGGATGGCAGTGCACAACGCTCTTGATCTCTGGGCGTTGCTTGTAGATTTCCAGGTGCAGAAGGGCTTCGCTCGATCGCTTTTTGATCCCAGCAATTTGCTTGCCGGTCATATCGATCGTGCAGATATCCTCGACCTTGAGAAAGCCTTTGCTGTGCATCGTTGGGGTACACAGGACCTCATTGTCGCTGATGCGAACGGTGATGTTCCCATCGTTGGCTGCTGCGAATCCCTTGTTGTACAGTCGTCGTCCGATTTCACAAATGTCTTGCTTGATCTTGTGCGCGTTGATACTCATGGTCAGCGTCTCGTTGATTAATCTTTCAGTAAGTGGGGTTTGATGTTGATTTCGTCGAGGATCGCCGAGTTGTAGGCATCCACGGGTTTGAGCTTGGGTCGAAATGGCTGGGCCGCTTCTCCACCATCGGCTACGGCGATGATGCTACCGACGTCGGCTCCGAGTTCGTCCCAAACGACGATCGAATCGGGCTCGTTGGCGACCCCTCCGACGAGTGATTCTCCGATGGGTTCGGCCAGCTTGAGCACAGCACCTTGGTAGGTTGGATGGGCTCGGTTCAAGGTGACGGTTCCAGTGACTTTAAAAATGTGCATCGATCGATCCTTTGGCGTCCTAGCGATTCGCTCGAATGTGTTCGATAAACTTCCTGGCGATATTGGCTGTGCCAGCGGTGTTCCATCGGCTTGCAGAGAGGATCAGCAAGTTCGTTGGGACCTCCCGAAGGACCTCCGCCAGATCGCTCCATTGCGAAACGATCGATGGGCGCAGAGCCTCGTCGCGGGCAGCTTGCCAGAGCGTCGCATGCGGAGCCTTGACGACCGCGATGGCCGCTGGAACTCCGTTTCGAATCGCTTGGGACACGGCGCGGAGGCTCGCCGCATCATCGAATTGGACCTGATCGATCTGCGAGCTTTTGGGACAAAGCTGCTTTTCGAGGGTTCGTAACCATAGCACCGAACCGGTCACCAAAACCCGCTTGGGCTCGGTTTCCATGTTGTTTTTTTGCAAAAATTCGCTAGACGCGACCGAAGTGCTCAGGCCCGAAGGATTGCTAGGGACGGGAGATTTCCCAGTGACCGGCGAGCTTGCCGTCGGGACAATCCGGGTCCAGCCGATCCCTTTTTCCTTGAGCCAATCCTTGGCCGCCGGGGTGACCAACGCCGTCGACAAGACGGTGATCTGCTTGGTTCCGGAAGGTACACTGCGAAGCGAATCGAGGCTCAATACGGGAACATTCAGGTGCATCGCGTCGATGCTCTGGGGCATCGATTCGCCCGCATTGGACATTCCACTTGCAGTGGTACTGGTCGCTGCACTGGTTGTTCTATTGGTCGTTGCAATTGAAGCGACACTTGGACTGGTACCCGAGGCGGGCATTGCCGGCAGGACCGAGGCGAGGACCTCGCGTACGATCCGTTCGATATCGATCGAGGAGAGATCAAGCTTGCTGTTGGCCGATGGGCTCATCGCTTTGCTTCCTTCTTCGATTTCGGTGGTGTCGGGTTATGGCTAGGATCGACCAACCCCATAACGGTCCAGCGCAACGGACTGTTCTCCAGACCGTAAAGTTCGCGGACGGCTGCTCCATCGCTGGTGAGGATGACTTTCTCGCCAGCCCCTGCGCCCATGTAATCGGCGACGATCACCGGAGCGCCATCTCGGGACCTGCCATCGGCGGCCAACGGTTGACAGACCAACAGCTTGACGTTTTCCAAGCTGCGGTGTTTGACCGTCGAGATCGCGTTGCCGAGGACCAAGGCGACTTGCATGACTTGCCTGAGGGATTCGTTGGTTTTTGGGGGGTTAAACAAAAACGGACAGTATTAGCGACCGAGGATAAACAGATCGTCGATCAGTGAGCAGCGGCGTTCCCGAGTGAAGGTCAGCGGAGTGGTAACCCCTTCACCGGTCGGACCGGCGATCGAGAAGGACAGATAGCCTTCGCCACCGAGCCCTAGTGCGGCCATGCACGGACCGTTCTTGACGAACAGGGTCGTGTCCATGGCGCGGGCCATGATGGTCATGTTTCGGACGTTTCGGGAATGGATGATGCTTGTATGTCGGTATCCGTGTTCCGCCTTTTGAGCGCATTGGACTGCGGACTCAAAGCTTGAGCATCGAACGAACGGGACAAAGGGCATCATCTGTTCGGTTTGCACAAACGGATGATCCTCGGAGGTTTCACCGAAGAGGAGTTCGACCGAGGGATCGACGTGCAAACCAGCCGCTTCGGCCAGCTTGGAGGCGTCTTGCCCGAGCAATTCTTTGCGTGCTGCGTGATGCTTGTCGGCTCCCTCTCCGACGACTTGCAGGGCGGCTGCCGTCAAGCGATCGACTTGGGACTCATTGAGTCGGACCGCACCGGCACGGCTCATCGCATCCATCATCGCATCGAAGACGCTGTTGACGACGAAGACTTCTTTTTCGGCGATGCACAGCAGGTTGTTATCGTACGAGGCACCTTGGATGATGCATCGGGCGGCCAGATCCAAATCGGCGGTTTCATCGACGACCACGGGTGGGTTGCCTGGTCCGGCGACCACGGCGCGTTTGCCGCTGTTGAGGGCCGCTCGGGCAACGGCAGGTCCACCCGTCACGCAGATCAGAGCGATCTTGCGATGTTTGAAGAGCTGTTGTGCCGTTTCGAGTGTAGGCTCGCAAATCAAGCTGATGCAATTGTCGATCCCGACTTCCGCTCGGATCGCTTGGTTGAACCGGCGAACGCCCTCCGCAGCTACCTTGCGTCCGCTCGGGTGCGGATTGACCACAAGGGTATTCCCACCGGCGATCATGCTGACGGCATTGCCGGTGATCGTCGGGAGGGAGTGGGTCACAGGGGTGATCGCTCCGATGACACCGAAGGGAGCGTGTTCGATGACGGCCAGGCCTCGATCCCCGCTGTAGCATTCGGTTCGGAGGAATTCGACCCCGGGGGTCTTTTCGCCAAGGGTTTTAAGCTTTGCGATTTTGTGTTCAAGACGTCCGATCTTGGTTTCCTCCATCTCCATCGTTCCGAGTTCCTCGCATTGGCTGATCGAGATACGTCGGATGATGTCGATGATCTTTTTGCGATCTTCGATCGGTCGCTGTTGGAGTTGTTCGAAAGCGGTTCGAGCCGAGGCGACCGCATCGTCGACGTTGTCGAACAGACCCGAGTGGCCGCGATTTGGGTTGGCCGAGCTGGTCCCAGAGAGGTTCAATCCTGGGCCTGCGGCTTGGCTGCGCACTTGGCTGATGACTTGTTCGACGACCGAACGGATGAGGGTTTCGTTGATTTGCATGATCCGTAGATGGATTCTCTTGAAGTGTTATTGGCGGCTGTAGATGTTGGCCTTTTCGATGCTGACGGTATCGACGATGCCGATGATGACACAGTCGATCGGGAGTTTGCCTGTCTCGGGGGTAAACCGAGCGCTGCTTCCTTGCGTGATCAATACCATGTCGCCGACCCCTGCTCCCAAGGCGTCGACGGCGATGAAGGTCCGGCCGGTCGTGACCATGCTCTGTCGGTCCTTGGGCTCGAGTCGAAAGGGTTCGACCATGAGCAGTTTTTGCCCGATCATCGAATCCACTTTTTGGGTCGAGACGATCGAACCGGTTACTTTGGCAACAAACATGATGGCGGTCTCGCTAGGCCTCGTTGGGTTACTTGCCGATCGCAGCGACGGTTTGCCGGGCTACGATCAACTCCTCGTTGGTCGGTACAATCCACAGTTGGATATTGCGTTGGTTGGCCGAGCCACCCGAGATTCGGTCTTTGGACGGATCATCGATACGGCGTTCTTTGTCCCCGGAAGCGTTCCTGGTATTGCACAGGGAGATTCCGAGTTCGCTGAGTCCATGGCAAACCGCGTGCCGAATCGTCGTGGAGTTTTCTCCGATGCCACCGGTAAAGACCATCGCATCGGCGCCACCTAAGGCAACAAGCATCGAGCCGAGTTGGCGTCGGATTTCGGCGACAAAGACATCGATTGCAAGTTGTGCTTTGGCGTTTCCAGCCGCAGCAGCCGATTCAAGATCCCGCACATCGCCCGAGAGCCCGCCGGAGAGTCCGAGCAATCCAGCTTCGGTCGCTAGGAGCTTGAGCAGGTCCTCGAGCCCCAATCCGGTGTGCTTCATCATCAGCGGCAGCGCATAAGGATCGAAATCCCCGACGCGGTTGTTGTGAGGGAGTCCTGTTTGAGGGCTCATCCCCATGCTCGTCGCGACGCTTTTTCCACCTCGAATCGCCGAGATCGATGAGCTTCCACCCAAGTGCAACGAGATGACGCGAGCGTCAGGATTCCCGAGCAATTCGGCGGTTCGCCATCCGATGTAGCGGTGCGAGGCACCATGAAATCCCCACTTGCGAATCGGCAGAGCCGAAGCGATTTCGTCGGGGATCGCATAGCGTTTCGAAGCTTCAGGTATGGACTGATGAAAGTCGGTCTCGAAGGCCGCGACAAGCGGAATCTTCGAAGAGGTCTTTGCCAACTGACGCATCGCGGCCATGTAAGGCGGGTTGTGCGCCGGGGCCACCGAGTTCATTTCCTCCATCGCATCGAGAACCGAATCGTCGATGACCTGAACCCCGGAAACTCGACCGCCGTGGACGGCTTTAAAGCCGATCGCGGAGATCTCCGAAGCGTTCTTCAGGCAACCCGTCTGCGGATCGGTCAACTGGCGGATACAGGCATCGACGGCCACACCGTGGTTCGGAACCGATTGGTCCGATTCGGTGCGTTGGCCGTTGATTTCGACAAAGCAACGACTAACAGCCGCACCGATGCGTTCGACGCCTCCGCGTGCGAGCTGCCGTTCGTCGGCCATGTCAAAAAGCCGATACTTGAAACTGGTAGAACCCAAATTGGCAACGAGGACTTTCATTGTCTATCCTTGACTTGAAAACTACTTTAGAAAAGCGGCGGTCAGACCTTCCGAAGGGCGAGGAATGATGTGGCTGCTGACGAGTTCGCCGACCTGGGAAGCCGCTGCGGCTCCAGCTTCGACGGCTGCTCGGACCGAGCCGACATCACCGCTGACGACGGTCGTGACGTAAGCACCACCGATGTCGATTCGCTTGACGATCTCGACACTGGCCGCCTTGGCCATCGCGTCGGTCGCTTCGATCAAGGCCAAGAGGCCTTTGGTTTCAATCAATCCAATTGCGTTTTGCATGATAAAAAATCTTTCTGGGAAATCCGTGATCTGGAAAAGTTAGGGTGGGGGTTACTCAGCCGAGGCCGAAGGGGACGAGACCTTCAGGACCTTGCCAATGTCCTCATGAGGACGTGCGATGACCTGAACGCTCAGGACTTGTCCGATCCTGCCGGCGGCCGCTGCACCCGCATCGGTGGCAGCTTTCACCGCAGCGACATCGCCGCTGACGAAAGCCGAGACCAAGCCGCTGCCGACTTTGTCCCAACCGAGAAACTTCACGTTCGCTGCCTTCATCATCGCGTCGACAGCCTCGACCAATGCGATGAAGCCTTTGGTCTCGATCATGCCGAGAGCCTCGTTTGTTTTTGCCATAAGTTGCTACTCCAAGAGAAAAAAGGGATACAAACCAAAATTGTTTTTTCGCTGCCGTGTCAGCAGTGCTCAAGCTCCAAGATCAGTGATGATCGTGGCACTTGCACGGTTCCTGTCGTTTCAATTCAATGCTCGTCGCATGATCCAAATCGCAAGCATTGCCCTCATCGGTGTCGATGTGAACCTCCAGCTTGGCATTCGGATCCTGACGGACCAACAGATCTTCAAAGGTCACCGCGCATTGGGGACTCTTGACCTTGAGGGATACGAACTCGCCGTTTTTGACGCCGTAGTAAGCGCAATCGCGGGGGTTGATATGCACATGCCGAGCCGCCCGGATCACTCCTTCATGCAACTCGACGGCGCCGGCTGGACCGACCAGAACGCAACCTGGGGTCCCCTGGATGTCTCCGCTGTGTCGGACCGGAGCGTCGATCCCCAAAGAGATCGTATCGGTGAAAGCCAACTCGACCTGGCTGGCCTTGCGAGTCGGTCCCAACACACGAACGTTGGGGATCATGCGACGACGGGGTCCAACAATCATGACCGTTTCGGCCGCCGCGAAAAATCCGTCTTGGTACAAGTCCTTCTCAGGGGTCAATTTCTTCCCCTTGCCAAAGAGCTTCTCGACATGCTCGTCAGTCAGGTGAATGTGCCTTGCCGAAATGCTCACGACAAGCTTCGGGACGTAAAGATTCGACGACGAAGCTTCCGAAGGGGAGGAACCAGCCGCAACCCCCATGGCATTGGCGATGGCCGAACGGACCAAGGCCTCGATACGGCTGTGATCGAGGTTACCGGAGTGAGTATTCGAAGCGGAAGCATTCATGATATGGAATTCGAATGGGTATCTTGACTGTTAATCAAAGGAGCAAGGATCAGATTCGTATCGAGCTCATCGATGCGATCTCGCCACAAGGTGCTCAGGTCCTCGTCGACGACCAAGGTGTCGACCTGATTCCACTCGAGCATGCGAGCTAGACTCGATCGCCCGAATTTGGTGCTGTCGGCCACGATGATGGTTCGGTCGGCCGATCGCATCATGCAACGCTCGGTCTCTACCAGCAGCAAGTTGCTGTTGTAGAACCCCTTCTCGTTGACCCCCGCGACACTCAGGAAGGCCTTCTGGACGTTGATCGTCTCGAGCATCTGGTCGGTAAATGGTCCATGCGTCACACCTGTACGGTTGTGAATCGCACCTCCGAGAATCACCAAGTCGACCGAATCACTGGCCGAAAACAAATTGGCTACCGGGAGCGAGTTGGTCACGATCTGCAAGGGCCGTCCGACCAACTGTTTGGCCAATTCATACGTCGTGCTTCCGCCATCGAGCAGGACCGTATCGTGGTCGCTGACCAACTTGGCCGCCTCAAGGGCAATCGCACGTTTTTTGTCCCAAGCACCATCGCTGGGATTCCCGCGTTGGAATTGCCGGACCGTGGTGACCGAACCGGTGTAAAAAACGCCACCGTGGGTCCGACGCGCCTCGCCGGACTCCTCCAAAGATTCTAAATCCCTGCGAATGGTCGACTCGCTGACCTCGAGCGAATCGCGAAGCTCCGGGATCGAAACGAACCCCTGCTGTCGGATCACATCCAACATCCGGGCCCGACGGGCCATCGAAGTGTTCGCAGAGGTTTGGGAATTCATCGAATTACGATCAAAAACGATCAAAATAAGGCTTTTTTCAATCAGGCAATCGACGCAATCTGTCAGCAAGAGACAGAAAAATACTCTTGCATCATGAAATATGTCACATCCCGGGGGTTTTACAACCGAATAAAGCCCCTATTTTGCCCAAATGAATCAATTTAAAGGGGTTTTTCGTGATGGAACACGCGCACCACTTGCGCGGATTGTCCCAGATCTAACGGTTGTGACGAGAGATCCCGCATATCACCCTGCAAATCTCCCCAGGGTGGACCCAGCATCTTGGTGCCTGTTTACGAGGGCGAGAAAATCCAGGGCGGATGGAACAACAACCCAGAAACGCACGAAACGCGATAGATTCGCAGGCTAAGGCTTGAGATAGAACGGGCTAGTCAGGATCCAGCAGTGGGGTTGCCCGAGGAGTTCG
>Ga0208487_1000150_pt1 | contig 17433 bp, 14 predicted proteins | sample LakMenEpi21Sep12_FD_150723 | JGI IMG/M metagenome (GOLD analysis project Ga0208487, IMG submission 150723) | Freshwater microbial communities from Lake Mendota, WI - 21SEP2012 deep hole epilimnion (SPAdes) | ecosystem: Environmental > Aquatic > Freshwater > Lake > Epilimnion/Euphotic zone ...
GTAAGAGTTTTCAACGTAGTCGGGCAAACGAGGCAGTTCATGGCACGCGATCGCAATTTATCGGTTTGGCAGGCTTACGTCGTCGTGATGTCGTTCGTGAGTCTTCTGTGCATTGGGGCTTTGTGTTACACCGTTTTCCAATCCGGCACCAATTACAAGACCGTTGAGGCGGCCCAGACTCAGGCAAGAGCTGCCGACGACAAGCACCGAGAAGAGGTCAAGAAAACGCAACTTCTTGAGATGGTCCTAGGAGCCAAGCCTTCGAGCCAAGCCGAATTCGACCAGTTGACTCAATCCTTTTCGGGCAACGCGGAAATTGCCGAGATCCAGAAGAAGTACGTCGCCGATATGGGGCTTTTGGGCCCCAACGTGACCGACAAGAACTATCGCAAGCTGGTCGAAACCCTGATGCAAACCGTTCGCGAACGGAACCTTCAAGTCGACGCCCAAGCCAAGCGGGAAGAGGACCTGAAGGTCAAGTACGACGCGACGATCAAGCAGGAAACGGAGGCTCGTGAAGCCGAGCGCAAGCGTGCTAACGAGTTGGCCCAGCAACTCGAACAGACCCAGGTCGCTTATGCACAAAAAGAGAAAGAGCGACAAGAAGAGATCACCAAGATTCAGACCGATCGACAGCGATTGGCTCAGCAAGCGGAAACCGAAAAAAGAACTTATCTAGGCGAGATCGATAAGCTGACCAAGAAGCGCGACGATCTGGCCCGCCAAAACGAACTTCTCGGCAAGCAGCTTGAAGAAATCAAGGGCGAGGACTTCCAGTACGTTCAAGGCAAGATCACCGAGGTGGTCGATGGCGGAGAGACCGTCTATCTGAACCTCGGTCGTGCCGACGGCCTGCGTGCTGGGGTTCGTTTCTCGGTCCTCGATGACGACACCTCCAAGGTTGCCGATGTGGAGCCCAAGGCTCGCATCGAAGTGGTCGAAGTCAACCAGCAAACCGATCACCTTTCGCGCGCTCGTGTTCTGCCCGACCGCAACCCGAGAACTATTCTCCGGGGAGATCGCATCTACTCGCCAGCTTGGCAGCCAGGTCGCAAAGTTTCCTTCGGTTTGGTCGGCAAGCTCGACATCGACGGTGATGGAAAAGACGATCGCGAGACGGTCAAGGCACTCATTGCCCAGAACGGTGGCGAAGTGTCGGTTGACCTGCGACCTGACGGTCGAATGGAAGGTAACCTCAACGTCAACACCCGTTGGCTTGTCATCGGCGACGAATTCAAAATCTTAGGGGGAACCCTCGATGCGGCGACCGAAGTCATGGGCAAGCGGCGCGTTGAGCTCGAGCAGCAGGCCAAGTCGATGGGTGTGAGCCGAATCAACCTCGACAAACTCATGGGCTACCTTCGTGGTTCGAACGTCGAAGATGTCGTCCCGTTGGGTAATGCCACGCGAGCCTCGGACTTCAAGCGTCGGGAAGCTCCTCCTGCTCCGGGGAAGGGTCGCGTTTCGGGATTGTTCCAAACTCCTGACGGCCAAGCTGCTCCGAAGTAAGCCGACAGGCTCTCATCGGCTTTGATTTCGTGCTTGTGCGATACGAGCACGAGCACGAGCACGAAAAAACCCAGGAAAATCAGAGCCCGGTTGCATCGAGGGAGCCATTACGCAGCGTCAAAACTGGCTGTTTGGGCTGGATGGCGCGTTTAGGTCAACCTGGGGGGTTGCAGGAAAGCTTCCAAATACTCTGCATTGGGGTGCCGATAGAGCAAGCTACCTAAGGAAGGGTGATGATAGCTCAAGATCTCGGTGCCATGGCTAAACGAATCGCTGACTCGCACATGTTGCGAGCGCGTAGCCGCATCGGCAAGTACCGCATTGAAAAGAAGTTGGCCCAGGGTGGCTTTGCCACCGTCTACCAAGCTTGGGATACGATCGAAGGGGTTCATGTGGCCCTGAAGATGCCTCATCAGTACATTGTTACCGCGAGCATGCTTGCGGCGTTTCAGCGTGAAGCAAGGCTGATCGCTCAGCTTGAGCATCCGAACATTTTGGGGCTCAAGGACGCGAGTTTCATCGATGGCCGATTCGTCATCGTCAGTCGGCTCGGCACCCAGACACTCTCTGCGCGGCTCAAGCATCGGGTGGGACTCGCCACGGCGCTCTCTTACATCGAGCAGATGATCGAGGCGGTCGCTTATGCCCATCGCAATCGCATCATCCATTGCGACATCAAACCTGAGAATCTGATCCTCATGGCCGACGGGCGTTTGGCGTTGACTGACTTTGGGATCGCCAAGGTCGCTCAGCGAACGATCGCTCATACGATGATCGCATCGGGGTCGGGCACCGTTGGCTATATGGCTCCTGAGCAAGCCATGGGGCGTCCGAGCGCCAAGTCGGATGTGTTTGCGATTGGGGTACTGGCGTATCGAATTCTCACGGGGGTATTGCCGGAGTGGCCATTTGATTGGCCGCCGAAGGGTCGAGCGACGCTACGTCGCAAAGCGCATCCGGATCTGATCGAGGTCTTGCGTAAAACCATGGAGCCGCGTCCTTCGAACCGCTATCCCGATGCCAATGCGCTGCTACGAGCGTATTTGCCGGCCAAGCGAAAAACGCTTCGTACCAAGCCAGCGGCAAATCGTGGCTGAAGGGAACTCTCGCGGCGCATGGCGTGCGGACCGAATCCCATTTTAGAGGGGTCATCGCCAGGATCGTGAATCGCATCGGATTTCGTCGTACTCGTACTCAGTGAAACGGTACTCAGTGAAACGGTACTCGTACTCGATGGCTGTTTGAACTGCGGCGATGCCGATCGTCGATTGAGGCGGTTCGCGGTTACTTGCTTTCCTGACTTTGAATCCTGGTCTCCGGCGCCATCGGTGACCACGGTGGATCGGTCCCATGCGGGAATGATCCAAGACAGGAAGTTTTGAAGCTCACAGAACCGCTCAAGGATCCTTGGGGGTTTTAGTTTTCAAGGAGTCGGTCTTCTCGGTCGGCTGTGCAAGTTCCATGCGGGTTGCAAGATCGAATTGCTGGCCTTGCGAGCCGATGAATTCGCCGATCTGTCGACTCGATTCGTCTTGCCACTGGAAGGTGACTGTACCGGGGCCGAGTATTTCTGCGGTCGATTGCTGAACGAGGATTGCCGTGGTTTCATCGATGCCGATTCCGAGCATTTGCGGATAGGTTTCGACGAGCGAGCGCAGGTCCTTTTGGCGCCGTCGTTGAGTGAAATGCTGATCGATGGCAACGCCGTTGAGAAAGCCCAAACCGCCGCGTTCGTAACCTGGGGCCATGATTCGGAAGTTCTCGATCGGGGTGGCTCTGGCAAGGTAGTTTCCTTGGATCGATGCCCCGGCAGAGGACCCGCCGATCACACCGCCGCGAGTTAGTACTTGCTTCATCAGCAGGTGGGCTTTGGTTCCGTAGTAGGAATCTGCGAGGTTCCATTGACGGCCACCTCCGAACCAGATTCCGGTGGCTTGTTCTAAAGGTTCCAGAAAGCGTTGGTCTTCGTTTGCCACTTGTCGATTTTTGGTATGCAAAAGCGAGCAGGACTTGGCTCCCATTTGTTTCCAGAGTTCGAGCAGACGCGTGTCGCTGGACATGTCGTCATCTTCAGAGCATGGGACATAGACCAATTGCGCTTGTTCGCCCCCTGCCAGATCGACGAAACGTTGCATGAGGCCTGAGGGCATACCGCCGCCTCCGACGATGATCAGGGTCCCGTTTGGGACATTGGGGGTTTGACGTTCGGCCGGTGGAAAGATCTCCAGCGTGCGTTCGATCGCTTGGCGTCTCCACTGGGTCCAATCCAGGAGGAAATTTTCGGGAGCGTTTCGGTTTTTCAGCCCGCGAGTTTCGATCCGTTGTGAGGCTTCGGGCAGATGTTGATGGGCCGGGACCCAAGCGGTGGCAGCTCCGGGACCATAGACGGTCCCTTTGCGACCTTGGAGAACCATCGCGCTGTCTTTGGAGATACCGATCAGGACGGTTCGAGCGTCGGCTTGCATCGCATGGCATAGATTCGCGTCGCAATCGCCTTGGTCGGTGAAGTGGATCCAGGCGTCGGGGAATAGGCCTAGTCCCTGAGCGAGTTTGGGAGCGTTCTGTGGGCTCTTTGGATCCGGCTTGCTATAGGTTTTTCCCATGGCGACGCTGGCGGGACCGACGAATCCGACGGTGGCACCGAGGGCTAGGTATCGTCGCATGATATCTGCCGTAGAGGACCAGAATTCGTCTGGGATTTCGTGGGCGAGTCGATCGTCGCAGACAAGCAGCATGGATTGAGGTTCAGGTTCAGGCACCGCGTCGAGTTTTGGGGTCCAGGTGAGGCGTTCGAGCGAGGCGCTCGGTGAAGATTCGCTCGGTGAATATTCGCTCGGTGAATATTCGCTCGGTGAATATTCGCTCGGTGCTGCGGCGGGGTCAGCAAGCATCGATTGGGCGAGTTTATGAGGACCGACGATGACCCACTGTTTGAGTTTGTTTGGCGAACGATTGAGTTCTGCGATAAAGGGTTTGAGGCCCTCGATCGATTCGGCAACGAGGAGTGTTCCTTGGATCTTTAGGTCTTCGGGCCAATCGGAGTAGCGTTCGAAGAACGGAGGGTTTGATCGAGGTTCCGTTTCCTGCGCGGCGAGTCGAGGGTATTGGATCTGGAAGCCAATCAGGGGGGTGATCATCAAGCAGATGGTGAGCTTAGCGAGGGAAGGGAGTTTGTTGATCGCCCGAGGGTACATCGAGGGAATCCAGTCTGAGCAGGGGGTGGGACTTGCGTGGTCTTGAGGGTCGTGTGTTGGATTATCCGCCGAGGGCGTTCAGAGGAACGAAGGGTTTTTCGGTGTGCCAGCGTTTCATCAGATCGAGGTTCTTTTGGTAGGTTTCGGATCGGTTCCCTTTGCCCCCTTCGAGATGATCGGCACCGGCTTCGGCATCGTAGACTTCTGGGGTTTCGATTTGGCCATAGTCTCCGGTTTTTGCTTGCCAGTCGATGAGTTGATTTCGGAGTTGAGTGAGGGTATCTCGGTAGTTGGGATCCTCGGCGAGGTTGTTGAGTTCGTCGGGATCCGTAGTCAGGTCGTACAATTCTTCGAGGGGACGTGTATCGGCCATGATTCGAGCTTGGGCTGGATTGAGTTTGTTTTGTGCGTGCCATTGCCGCATGGCTTGGACGATGGCTTTGGAGTCTTTGTAGTTGTTGGGTTGGAGGTAGGGTCGGGAGGGGAATCCGTTGCGGATGTATTTCCATTTTTCGGTTCGGACGCTTCGGATCCAGTCGACGGTTTCATCGGCTCGATCTCGAGCGGCAAAGACCGCTTGGCGGGGTTTATGATCTGGGCTGAGGATATTTTGGGAGTTCATTCGTCCGGGTTTTGGGATACCTGCCAGGGCAAGGCTTGTGGCGGCAAGGTCGATATGTTCGACGAGATCATCGCGGAGTTGGCCTGCCGGGATGTTGGGTCCTGCGACGAGCAGCGGCACGTGGGTACCGCCATCGTAGAGGAATTGTTTGTTGCGCACGTGGCTGATTCCGTGGTCGGTCATGAAGAAGATGATGGTGTTGTTTAGGTCGCCGGATTTTTCGAGTCTTGCGAGGATCGAGCCGAGTTGGTGATCGGTGTAGCGGACGCAATCGAGGTACTGAGCCCAGTCTTGCAGGATGACAGGGTGATCCGGGAGGTAGGCTGGGAGTTTGACCGCATCGATGGGTGTGGAGCTACCGAGTTCTTTTTCGACGCGTAAGGGCCAGGCTTCTTTGGGTGCTTGGCCTCGAAACTTGCCTCCGTTGAGTTGGATTTGGAGGAAGAATGGTTGCTGTTTATCGCGTAGAGTCCAGTGTTTTTTGTGGTACGAGGTTTGTGGGTTCCATTCGAAGTTGTAGTCGGTTTTGGCGATAGGGAATTCGTTTTTTTTCGCAGGCTCGCTGGGTTCTTCGAGGAAGTGTTCCCAGGTCAGGTTATTGACGTGGTATCCGGCTTGTTGGAACAGTTCGGGGACCAGAGGGGTATCGTAGGGCAGATAGATCGGATGGCCCGGTACACTTGAACGATGGTTTTGGAGTCCGAGGGCGGTTTGGTAGTTGCCGGTGATCAGAGCCGAGCGCGAGATGCTGCAGATAGGAGCCGTGACAAAGGCGCGGTTGAATTGGATACCTCGTTTGGCGAGCGCATCGACGTTTGGGGTGGAGATCGCCTTTTGGCCATAGCATCCGAAGTCTGCCGACATGTCTTCGACGATCACCCAGAGGATATTTGGACGTTTTTGAGGGGGCAGGTTGGCCGAGGGGTCTGGGAACTGCTGTCGATAGCGAGTTTTGAAGGGATTTTCTGTGACCGGGATGGCTTGTTCGTTGACCAAGTAGGGTTGAACCGCGTCCCACCAGTTTTCGAATTCTTTGGCTAGCATCGCGACGGTATCGGGGTGTGTCGAGGCGATATTTTTCGATTGGCTCGGGTCATCGATGACATCATAGAGTTGCCAATCGGGTTGTTTGGAACCTTGGGGGCTGACCAGGGTGTATTGGGTATTTCGGACGGCGGCTTGGCGGTATTTCTGGGTGTCGGGATTGTCCCCTTTGGCCCAGCGACCGAAGTGGGTCATGAGGAATCGGTCGTCCCAGGGTGCTTGGGGGTTTTCGAGCAGATCGAGGAGATTTCTGCCTTGGGCTTGTCGGTTCGCACGATCGTTTAATTCCGAACCTGCGAGCGCAGCGAGCGTGCGAAATAGGTCGATGTGTGCTGTGAGGGCTTGGGTGTCTCCGGGTTGGATTTTCGAGGGCCATCGCCAGAAGGCATTCGCGCGGGTTCCGCCGAGCCAGGCGGTCCCTTTGCCGCCGCGCATTTGGGCGTTGTGCTGTTGGGTGCCGATGGAGGTTCCGTTGTCGTTCATGAAGATCACCAGCGTGTTCTCGGCGATTCCGAGTTGATCGAGGCAGGAGAGCAACTCGCCGACGTTCGCGTCGATGTTTTCGATCATCCCGTAAAAGTTTTTGAGTTTGTCGTCGACCTCCAAGGAGGCAAAGCGGGCTGCATCTTGGGGTTTGGCGTTGTAGGGGTCGTGGGGTGCATTGGTAGCGAGCCAGCAGAAGAAGGGTTGTTTGTCGGAAGCCGATTGCATCGAGCGGATCCATTTTTGGGCTCGATCAAAGAACACATCGGTGCAGTATCCTTGAGTCTTTTCAAAGGTCCCATTGTGCAGAATGGTTGGGTTGAAATAGCTGTTTCCGGGGGCGTCCCCGCAGCTTCCTGGGAAGGATTGCCCGATGCCGCCGGCCCCGTGGATGAAGGACTCATCGAAACCTCTTCGGTTGGGTTGGTAGGGGTCTTCGTCGCCGAGGTGCCATTTTCCGAAAACGCCGGTTTGGTACCCCGACTCCTGGAGGACCTGGGCGATCGTGACGGCATCGAGAGTGAGCCGTTCGCGTTCGAGAATGGTGTGGGTCACGCCGTTGAAGAACTCGTGTCGACCGGTCATCAGAGCCGATCGGGTCGGCGAGCAGGTTGGTGAGACGAAGAAATTTTTGAAGCTTCGGCCTTCGCGTTCTAGGCGATCGAGGTTGGGGGTTTTCAGGAACGGGTGAAGGTGGCCGGAGGTATCCCCGTAGCCTTGGTCGTCGGTAAGGATGACGACGATATTGGGTCTGGAGCCTGCGAGCTTTTTCTCAGCGGTGCTATTCACAGCGGTGCTATTCACAGCGGTGCTATTTACGACGGTACTATCGTCTGGTGAGGCCGCGCAGAGGGGTTGTGGTGGGGCGATGGCGGCAAGGAGCCCGAGGAACCCGTAGAAAATGGAGATGCCGAGTTGAACCAGGGGAGATTTCATGGGATTCAGACGGTGAAAAGAGTGCGGTTAAAAGAGTGCGTGAAGAGAATACGATCGTATCGGCTGATTTGAGGAATCTTACTCTAGGTCCCTATCGAAAGCGATCAAGGGGAGTTTTGGTGTCGAAGATTTGTGGCGGACGATTGAGTTTCCTGCGAATCTAGTTAGAGTGGCTTTACCCAGACCGCTAGTCAATCCTCCGTTGCAAACTCTGAGACCGATGAGTATTCCAGCACCTGCCGATCCGAGTCTTGAGCCAACCCCTAGGCTTGAGATCACCCGACTAGGAAACACCAAGCAATGTCCGATCTGTGGCAGCGAAGTACACTCTGACGCTTATCACTGCACGCGTTGTCGAAGTTTTTTCTGTTACCACTGTCGAGCGCAGCTTGGGGCCGACGAGGCGATTCTCCAGTGCGGTAATCAGGACTGCGGTTACTATGGCAAGTGGGTTTGTTCGGTTTGCGATCCTGCGACTCAGAAGGCGGAGTCTCCTTTGGAGTACAACGAGCCGGTCGATGGATACTGGCCGGCTTGGTTGCTGGCATCGATTTTCATGGGGTTGCTGGCAGCTTGGTATATCAATTGGAGTTCGGCGTTGATTGTTTTTGCTGGGATGTACGCTGGACTCGGATATGTGTTACAGAGCATGGATATCAATATCTTCGGCAAGCTTCGCAGGGTGAGTATGGAGCGATCGACGGAGGTTCATTCGTGCATTTGCTGTAGCAGTCCAACCAAGAAGACCGGTCTTCGGCAGCGGGCGTAGGTAACCTCCAACATGGCCAAATTTGAAATCCATCAGCTTGAGGGCATGAATTACGTCGAGATCCATCTGAACCAAGAGATGGTCCGATGTGAGGCGGGTTCCATGAACTACATGATCGGAAAGATCCGTATCCATTCGCAACTGATCCCATCGGTAGGGAGTCTTTTGTCGTCCTGGTTGTCTGGCGAGTCGGTTTACCGACCGACGTACACCGGTTCGGGTGTGATCACGCTTGAGTCTTCCTTAGGCGGCTTTCATGTTTTGGAGCTACAGGGTCAATCATGGATTCTTGAAAAGGGAGCTTATTGGGCCAGCGAGGGCTCGGTCGATCTGAAATTTTTCAAAGAGAAGATGCTGACCTCGCTATGGGCTGGCGAGGGATTCGTTTACTTGCAGAGTCAGGTCTCTGGGCAGGGCAAGGTGGTGGTAACGACGAAGGGTCCGGTTGAGGAAATCGACTTGCAGGAGGACCAAGAAGTCGTCGTCGATGGCGAGTGTGTCATTGGACGGATGGCGAGTGTTCAATTTAGTCTGCGTCGTCCGACGGAGAATTTTTTGGGTCGCTTTACGGCAGGCGAGCCGATCGTTCGGGTCTACCGCGGCCCGGGCAAGATTCTGCTCAATCCGACGTTCTACTGGCGTTACTACATGTCGCAGCGTCGTGGGGTTTAGGGGTACCTGCGATCCCTTTGGGCTTCAATCTGGGTGGTCTGGGTGGTTTTTGCGGGTTCTTCCTTGGAAATGTTTTATTCCTGGTATGCGGATCGTGCAGATTGAAGGGCTCTGGGTCCGATAGGACGATCGAGTCGTGTCGGTCTCGAAGATACCAGAGGATGCCATGGGCTGCATATCGCGGAAGACGTTGCGTGGATGGATTGTCAAAGGATGCCTTGGGAGTGTGATGCTCACCGGATGCCATCCTGTGGACCGATTCCACGCTTGGCGGGATTCCAAGAATGTTTCTTACTATCAGGAGTTCGTCACGCGGATCGAGCAACCCGTCGAGACGGCGTGCATGGATTCTCAGATTGCCGAGACGCTCAATCCGTTTGCGGTGGAGAATCCGGCGGATTTGCCTGCGATGGAATTGGGTTTGCAGGACGCGATTCAGATGGCCTTGCAAAACAGCGAGGTGCTTCGGAACATTGGCGGGACGGTGGTCTCTGGCCCGCAGGGCTCGCCCACGCAGATCGATCCGGCGTTGACGGATTTGAATCCGCTCGGTGGCACTCAAGCGGCTTTGGCCGCATTCGACGCGACGGTCAGTTCGCAGTTGTTTTGGCAGAAGAACGATGTGCCTCAGAACTTTTCGCCGCAAGGTTTGCCCCCGGAGATTGCCGATTTGCTCGGTGTGTTTGCGTTCAATCAAACGCTCGGAACGAACATCAATCAGATCCAGAAGCGGACGGCCACGGGTGCGACTTACTCTCTGCGCAGCAACGTCATTTACGACCGAAACAATCGGCCGAACCGGAAGTATGAAAGTGACTTCAGTGGGTTTTTGGAGGCCGAGTATCGCCAACCGTTGATGCAGGGTGCGGGAACCACGTTCAATCGCATCGCAGGACCGGGTGGGATCGTCGGGCAGTACAACGGCGTGCTGATTGCTCGGATCAACACCGACATCTCTCTTGCGGATTTCGAGAACGGTGTGATTCGTTTGATCAACGATGTTGAAACCGCGTATTGGGAGTTGTACTTTACGTACCGAAACCTTGAGGCGCAGATCTCTGGACGTGAAAACGCGTTGCGGACATGGCAGCGAATCAGGGAGCTTCAGAAGGTCGGGTATCGGGGGGGGGAGGCCGATGCGGAGGCTCAAGCTCGATCGAATTATTACTTATTCGCTTCGCAATTGAATGACGCGTTGTCCGGCCCCAACGGCATGTACGCGGCCGAGCAACGCTTGCGATACATGATCGGCTATCCTGCGACCGATGGACGGTTGCTCAAACCGGTCGATGATCCGATCCAAGCCGAGGTGATGTTCGACTGGCAGGCTTCGCTTGCCGACGCGACGAATCGGCGAGTCGAGGTCCGTCGTCAGGAGTGGACGATCAAACGGCGCGAGCTCGAATTGATCGCTTCGCGTTTGAACAAACGTCCTCGTCTCGATGCGTTGACACGCTATCGGTACCGAGGTCTTGGAGACCATCTGTTCGGCGCTCGCAACCCGGCTGAGTCCACTGATAGTTTCTTCGCCAATCTTGGGACCGGCGACTACCAGGAGTGGCAAGGCGGTTTCGAATGGACCTACAACGTCGGTTTGCGGCAAGCATCGGCGGCTGTGCGGCATGCTCAATTGAATTTGGCGCGCGAGGTAGCGGTCCTCAAAGAGCAGCAACTTCGAATCTCTCATGATTTGAGCAATGCGGCGCGACAGATCTCCAGATCCTACGAGCAGATGCAGATCAATTACAACCGCATCGAAGCGGACAAACTTCAGGTCGAGGTATTGCGCAACCGTTACGAGAAGGGGTTGATCAACATCAATTTCTTGCTCCAAGCCCAGCAGCAATTGGCAAACAGCACCAGTGCGTTTTTCCGATCGTTGGTCGACTACAACTTGGCTATCCGAGACTTCCATCGCGAGAAAGGTTCGCTGCTGAACTACAACCAAGTCGCCTTGTCGGAAGAACCGCTCAACGGTTCGATGCTCAGCGGGGCTTATGAGCGAGGCCGTTACTTCACACCTCGGGACAATCCCCAGGAGGTGATCGTCCGCGACCGCATCAGTGCAGGTCCCTTCGATCCGAGCACCGTCGGGACACCCGGGGTTGCGTCTGGGTTGATCGAAACGATCGAGTCTGCACCGCCGGCGGAGATCGTCGAGCCTTCGGCCAGGGCACCAGGAGTTCCAGCGACGGGCCGCGAGACGACTCTTGAGCAGATCGTCGAGCCGGTCCGTGCACCGTTGCCGAAGTAAACGTGGGGACCGAGCGAGCGGGTCTAATTAGTTAACTAGTTCGACGCGCCAGTAGCCTGAGTCAGATTTCTGGACCGATAGCGGGCATCCAAAAAGTTGTGACAGTCGATCTGGGTGCATGGCCTCGTCGGTACTGCCGTTCCAAGCCACCGAGCCTCGGTTCAAGAGGACCGTGTGTTGGATACAGGGAAGGACCTCGCTGAGTTGATGGGTGACCAGGATCAACGTGGTGTCTTGTTTGGCGATTTTTTCGAGGTGGTCGAGCAATTGTCGTTGGGCCAGCAGATCCAGACCGGCCGTCGGTTCATCGAGTATCAGGGCTTGGGGTCGCCGAGCGATGGCTCGGGCCAGGAGGGTTCGTCGGCGTTCGCCGGTGGACATGGTTCCGAGGGTACGTTTGGCCAGCGGTTCGATTCCCATGAGGCCCATCGCTTGGTGAGCGGCGGTTCGCATCGATTCGGTGATGAATTCCGGGTCGGGCTCGAGTTCGCTGGAAAAGAATCCGGTCAAGACAGCTTGTTCGGCCGTGAGTCGGCCGGATCGGCCTGCGTGAAAATGTTGGTCGATCTCTCCGCTGACGAACCCCAATCGGGTTCGGAGGTCCCAGACGTTCCATTCGGTTTGGCCGAAGATGCGGATGGTCCCGGGCTGGTGGCCTTCGAGAATGGAAGGATACAGGTTTCGGGTCAGGAGTTTGAGCAGAGTCGATTTGCCCGAGCCGTTGGGTCCGAGGATTGCCGTGTGCTCTCCGAGGGCGATCGACAAGGATAAGCCGTCGAGCAATTTGGCTTTTCCACGTACCACCGAGACATTTTCCACGTCGAGGATGGGAAAGCTTGGGTCGGTTTTTGTTGGTGGATTCGGATGCATCGAATAGAATTTTAGCTTAAAAATCCGGATCGGTTGATGGCGGGCCGGTCCATTTTGCTGGTAGTTTATGGTCCATCGGCAGAACCGCTTGGCCGGAAATCGTCTTGCGCGAATCGATCGGAATAGGGAACCCTTTGGCTATGAGCAACGAAACTCCCGGGGATCGCAAGGAGCCCACCGACATCACGCGCGCGATGGGTTTTGGAGAGTCGACGCCTAGGAATTGGCCGCTCGAGGAGGATTTCGAGTTCGATTTTGGATCTGATGCGCCACCGGAATCGCCATCGGAATTATCGGTGCCCAGGGAACGCCGAGCGCCGGTCTTAGGCGAGTACATCATCTTGGACCGTTTGGGTGCCGGTGGTATGGGTCAGGTCTACCGAGCCCGTCATCGAACGATGGACCGTGAGGTTGCCGTGAAGGTTCTTCCGAAGCGCCTTTCTTCCGACGCTCAAGCGGTCGATCGGTTTTATGCGGAGGTCCGTGCGCAGGGGCGGATGATGCATCCGAACATTGTCACGGCCTTCGATGCCGGGTGCCATCGGACCCGAACCAACTCGGTCCATTATTTGGTTATGGAGTTGATCCAAGGAGAATCGCTTGCGCAGCGCGTAGGGATCCAGGGACCGATGAGTGGGAGCGATGCGATCAAGGTGATCGAGCAAGCGGCCGTGGCGCTCGAGTACGCGCACGGCTTGGGGATCGTCCATCGGGACATCAAACCTGGCAACATGATGCTCACTCAGCAAGGGACTTTGAAGATCCTCGACTTCGGTTTGGCGGTCTTGCGCGATTTAGGTAACGCCAATGAGGTGGGTAAAAGCCAACTGATCGGGACCGTCGAGTACATGTCTCCCGAGCAGATCAATACGCCGGATCTGGTCGACTACCGCACGGATCTGTACTCGCTTGGCGCAACGCTTTTTTATCTGTTGATAGGCAGGCCGATGTTCACCGGGGAGGTGATGCAGACGGCCATGGCTCAGTTGCGAAGGGCTCCTCCGGCTTTGTACGAGTTGCGCAGCGATCTGGATCTAAGGCTCGATTCGATCTTTCAATGGCTCGTGGCCAAGGACGTCGTCGATCGGTGTCCGTCGGCCCATCATCTGCTTGAGAAACTCTACGAGCTCGGTCTGCTCGAGCGTCCCGGGCCTTCGCTTTCGGGTCGCAAGTCGGATTCGCGCAAGCTGGACTTTCGGGAGGGCGCGACGCGAGAACGACCTACGAGTATCGGCCAGGGAACCTCGACATCGCGGAAGTCCTTCGGTCCGTTTGGAATCGACTTGGGGATGATCCATTCACGCTCGAGCTACGTCAACCAGGAGTTCAAAATCGAGCAAGTCCCTTTGGATGGCGAGCTGCTCGAATTGAGGAACATGGTCTACAGCGACCAAGGTTTAGTCAGGATCGGATCGGCAGCGGCCGACCAGCGGGTTCAGCATCCGGAGCAGATTTTCTATGGGATCCAGCGATGGTATGGCTTGCCGATGCTGGAGAAACCCTTCGGCGGACGGCGGGTTCCGCCCGAGGTTCTCGTCGCGAGTATTCTGCGGCAAATCATCCTGCAGACTCGGAGCAAATACCCGAGCGCATCGCATGCGGTCGTGACCGTTCCGGGCTGCTACGACCAGATGCATCGCCTCAGCACCAAGATCGCTTGCTCGATCGCTGGATTGGAAGTTTTGCAACTGCTCGATAAGCCCCTTGCGGCGGCTTTGGCCCATTGCGAAATCGAAGCCCGTTTGGCCCAAGCTCGTGGGGATACGGACTATCAGAAGAACATCTTGGTTGTGATGCTCAGTGGCAGTGCCTGTGAGGCCTCGGTTGTGCAGTCGACCACGACGCGGGTTCAAACCCTCGGGGCGGTCGGAGATTCTCGTCGCGGCACGGTTCGGTGGTACGACGTCGCAACCAAGCGGCTCGCTGGGATGATCGAAAAGCAGCATGGGATCAGCGCTCGGGAAAATCTGGGGCTAGCTTCTCAATTGCAGCGAACGATGGAACGGGCGTTTGAGCGTCTGCGACACGCGGCCAAAGTCCCCTTCATTATCGAGCTTCCAAAGGGCAAGTTCGAAGGATCGGTCGAGCGGGATCGAGTTTCCGATTGGGTGGATGATCTGGTCGATGACTGCGAGCTATTTGCCAAGGAGGCGATGGCCCGAGCGAGTGTCGATGGTCGGCAAATCGAGACGCTGATCGTCATCGGCGACCTGCGTTGGCTTCCGACGTTGCTCTCGCGGATCACGGCATTGGTGCATCCGAAAGCGAAAGTTATACCGATGGGTTCGACCGATTTGGCTAAGGGTGCAGCGGTCCAAGCCCGCCACTTGATGCCCCCGTTGGATGCCAAGAATCCCGTGGCCTTTGGTGCATCGAGTTACGACTTTGGGTTGATCATTCAAGAGCGGGACGGGAATGTCCATCCCCCGAAGGTACTGATTTCCAAAGACACGCTAGGTGGCCATTCCATCAGCCGTACACTTCGCTTCAGCCGGGAGGGTAAGCAACAGCCGGTGCTGCAGTTCATCGAGGGGACGCGTTTGGGCAATCTCCATTGGAACCGCTTGGCCAGCATCGACTTGCAGAACTGCTTTGCGGGCCGGGAACAAGCCGACCCGCTGCAGTTGACTATGGAAACCGATGCTAGCGGAATGCTCAATAGTTCGATCACTTGGCTGGCTGGCAACAAGCAGCTTGCGGTCCCTCCGCTTGGGATCCCCACGATGGACGCGATCTCGCTGCGTCATTGGCGCGATTGGCTCGAATCGCTCATGCTCTGCAGCACCTAGCGCACAGGCTAGAAGCGTATAGTGTCCGTCGCCACCTGTCGCCGGACGTAGCCACCTGTCGCCAGACGGTGGAGGCTTTACTTCTTCATCCGTCCTTTAACCACAGAACACACCGAATACACGGAAATAAAGCCTCCCCGTGTTATGTCATGCTTCCGTGTATTCGGCGTGTTCCGTAGTTCCCTGCTCTTCGGAGACAAGAGTCAATACGTGGTCGCCGCACCGCAGTACCGAGCCGCAGCCAACACGGCGATGGGTTGGAAGAACGCAAACCTACGCAGCGAGATGACGCGATTGCTGCGCCGCGCCGGCGTCTCGGGTTGGCCACGATTGTTCCACTCGATGCGGGCCAGCAGGCAGACCGAACTGCAACGGGAGTTCCCACTGCACGTGGTCTGCTCTTGGCTTGGAAACTCACCACGGATCGCACAACAAAGTTACCTGCTGGTCACAGAGGATGATTTTGCGAGAGCGGCGGGGGCGAAGAAGGTGTTGGTGGAGGGGTGAGTCAATTGGTGGTGTGGGGAGGGTGCCCGGCGACGGGCATCCTTACCCGATTTCGTCGGGCGCTCCGGCCCCAGGTACTGAGTTCTGATGCTCCGTCAGTCGTCATATGCAAAACCGGTAGGCAACAGTCCGTCGAAAGTCAGGTGAAATTGCCGAAAGTCGTCATCGTTCAACTCGGAATAGATCATACATGTCGTCGGTCTATCCGTCCACAATATCTCGATGGAGTGAATCTTCAGTTCGTGTGGATCAAATCGCAATTCTTCGTCTGGCCACGTTCCGAGTTCCGATTCCATGTATTGGTTTAGTTCGTTGCGTCTCGATTCCCAATTTGCGACCCAATATTTCGCCGTTTCAAGCATCACGGACGACGGGTTTTCTCCGTCAGAACCGAGATACAAGTCAACGAGCCGCGTTTCGAGCATCACCTTTTTATGCCAACCGATGTCTCGAACAAATAGGAACTCGCCGAGATCGTTGTCAAGCAACGGCGCTGTTGGGATAGGTTTGCGTCGAAACAAATTTGCGAAGCGTTTAAGCATTTTCTTGTCCCGACGAACGGCCCCGATAACCCAGCGGCGGCCAAAGATTGTTGATTTCAGGAAACGCCCAATCCGCCGCTTGGGTTGATCGGATTGTTCGTCCGCTTCTTTGCGAGTGAATCCCGTCAATCGGTCATTTGAAAGTACAAGACGTCGTTTGCTTCGTCAACAAATATTTTCGGGCGATGGGAAAACTGACCGTCCGACGATTCGTAGAGTGTACCAACGACTTCTGGAGGCGCCAGCATCCATTCTGCGTTTACACCAAATCCATTTTTGTAGAAATTGATTTCATGTTCGGTTATCGGAGAAGGTACACCTATGGTTTTCTTAAATCTTGGCTTGTGCCAGTGGGCGGCAAACTCGGTTTGTGCGTGCTTATGAAGATCAGCAGCAGGCGCGGAAAAACGATACAGAAGTAGCCTTCCGCCCATTCCAACGGAAGCTCTGCAGTATTGCACTCTTGTTGCATTGGGCGGTAACGATCCGGAAATCGTCGCGGCATTCGAGTCTACGGAAACATCAGTCTCGCCGTTTGACTGAGTGACGTGCGGTTGGTTCATGCCGAATACAAGAAGAACCGAGAGCAGAAGAAATAGTACGCCAACGCCAACTACTAATCGGTAAAGCCACTTCCAAATCGAGACTAGCACATGTACTGCTCCGAAGGACGAACGCCCCCGATGACCGAGCGGGGGCAAGTAAATTTTCTAAAAGTCCAGGCGTCCGATCCGCCGCGTGGTGTCCATCGGATTGTTCGCCGCCGTCCTGAGCCTGTCATTTCCGTCGTCCTTCGACGATCGGAAATCGACAGTATAGCAAACAAGTTATCTCTTTGCATTACTCGCCAAGAAACGTGCCATCGGGTGTAAGGATGAATTCGTCTGCGACGTCCGGTGAGAAGGCCGGAATGAAGCCGAGTAAGCAACCTCGTGTACCGGTTGACAAATCAGCCATGACTCGGATTTGGCGTTTGGTACGATCATCCCAGAGTATGTTCGTCTCAATTGTGTAGGGCGTACCACCGGGAGTCGTGCCGTCCATCACGTCAAGACCGCGGAGTGGCGAGTTGATTCGTGCAGCGAGTTCATGGTGCGGCATTCTACGAAATGACGCGAGATGATCTTTCAAGATCGCAGCTAACGTTTCTAGGTCAGCAGTCATGCAAACTCCGTCGGCGAACGAGCGGCATCACCTAGCACGAGGAGCTGACTCAACGCAAGTCAAAAACGGTCGACCGAG
>Ga0208487_1000154_pt1 | contig 17240 bp, 10 predicted proteins | sample LakMenEpi21Sep12_FD_150723 | JGI IMG/M metagenome (GOLD analysis project Ga0208487, IMG submission 150723) | Freshwater microbial communities from Lake Mendota, WI - 21SEP2012 deep hole epilimnion (SPAdes) | ecosystem: Environmental > Aquatic > Freshwater > Lake > Epilimnion/Euphotic zone ...
CCTGGCGGCGGCCGCTGGTGCCTGGCACCGATTCCGGAGGGTGCGAAGGGCGATTTGCTAGCCATCCTGGCGGCGGCCGCTGGTGCCTGGCACCGATTCCGGAGGGTGCGAAGGGCGATTTGCTAGCCATCCTGGCGGCGGCTGCTGGTGCCTGGCACCGATTCCGGAGGGTGCGGAGGGGGATTTGCTAGCCATCCTGGCGGCGGCCGCTGGTGCCTGGCACCGATTCCGGAGGGTGCGAAGGGGGATTTGCTAGCCATCCTGGCGGCGGCCGCTGGTGCCTGGCACCGATTCGGAGGGGTGATTTGCTAGCGATTCTGGCAGGGGCCGCTGGTGCCTGGCACCGATTCCGGGGGGGGATTCGGATTGAGAAACGCCTCCACCGTCTGGCGACAGGTGGCTACGGCCGACGGGCCATTGATGCTTGGCACCGATTCCGGGGGGCAGACGGATCGGACGGATCAGACGGATCGGACGGATCGGACGGATCAGACGGATCAGACGGATCAGACGGATCAGACGGATCAGACCTGGGGGTTGGTTTCGTGGTAAAATCGAGTTTTTCGGTCGGATCTTTCAGGGGATCTACCCCCTTGAGGCGACTATCCTCGGCCGTTGCGATGGCACCGATGACTCGATCCTCTTGACCCACACATGCCACCTAGCGACACGACCGAAATTTGGGACTGGGGCTCGCTGTTCGATCAGCACCAACGTTGGCTTTTGACCATCGTTCGCGCCCGATTGGCCGATCCCCATGCCGCAGCCGACGTGCTTCAGGAGGTCGCTCTGGCGGCTATCAGCCAACCGAACCGTCCAGAATCCCAGGATAAGATCGCTCCTTGGCTCTATCGCATCGCGCTGCGAAAGATCGTCAACCACCACCGGGCTTCCGGACGTCGCCGAAAACTACTGCTCTCGGCGAGCCAACAAGATGCATCCGGCCGAGCCGAGGATTCGATGTCCCCTTGCTCCTGGGTTTTGATGACCGAGACGCAAGCTTCGGTTCGAAAGGGACTCGAAAAACTACATCCACAGGACCGTCAGTTGCTATTGCTCAAATACACCGAAGGATGGGGCTACGAGCAGCTCGCATCGCACTTGGGGGTCTCGGTCAAAACGATTGAATACAGGCTTCTCAAAGCCCGTCGAGCCCTCCGATCCGTGCTCGCGGACCGAGGTCTCTGTGATTGATAGCTTTTTGTCAATGTTTTTAAATCACGGTGCTTTATGAATTCTCTTGACCTCCAACGCATTGTCGACGGTGAGCTTTCCCACGAGCTACGTGCCGAACTGCTCAGGGCCCTTGGGCCTGACTCCTCGCAATGGCAGGAATTGGCTTTGCTGCTCCTTGAAGATCAGGAACTCTCTAAACAGATTCTCAGAGAGCCACCAATCGCACCTAAACACCTCATTCGAGCCAGCCTCGAATCGGACGCTTCACCATCGACTCGCGCCAGAAAATCGAGTCTTGGTTATCGACTGCTTGCGGTCTGCGCGATTTTCGCCGTCGGACTTGGAAGCGGTTTTTGGTTCAAGGCGATCGCTCCGCAGGCTTCTTCTACCCCACAGGCTTCGAGCCTTACGAAGTCGGATATGAAGTCGGATATGCCGAGTACATTTTCAAGCGATTCCAATCGAGCTAACGGTGCTTCGTTCGACTATGTATCCCCGTGGCGGGTGCGTGTCGAAAACGATAGCGATCGCGCGATCGAGATTCCCCTAGTAGATGCGAGGGAAATCGACCCGCAATTGATCCTTGCTAACAATGCACTTGAGATTGCGAAACTCAATCAGCAACTCAAACGCAGGGGCTACGAACTCGAAGCCAAACCCACCATGTATTCGGGCGCCTTGGAAGACGGCCGTAGGATCATGGTTCCGATCCACAATGTATCGCTGAGACCTTACGGTCTCTAATGCGTCACCTTGGATGTTGTTGAATTTACAAAGTCTTGTTTTGATCCCAGTTTTTGTGAAGGAGTTTTGATGAGTACCCTACCAGTTGGTTCTGTGCGTTCCGTTAGCCCTGATTGTTTCCGTGCGGCTCGAGGCCGATTCCGTAGTTTGTTGCTAGGCGGATTTGTCTCGGCTGTTTCGATGAGTCTTGCAACCATTTTGCCCCATACGGCTTTGGGTCAGAATCAAGAGGAGTCCAAGACCGAAGTGAAGCGAACTTTGATTGTGCTCAATGACGAAAGCAGCAGTGCCGAGAAGATGCTTGAGAAACTGCGTGAACAGCTCAAAGATTTGCCGCCGCAAAAGCGAGATGAGATTTTAGCGAGCGTTGCCAAAGCGCTTTCGCAGGCAACGAAGCGCTCGGGCCAAGACAAGCAGGTGGTGGTCACGACGGTCGATGCCGATGGAAAGCCACTTTCGACCGAGGGGAATGTCGTGACGATGACCATCGTTCAGGATGCCGACCCGAATGGTACCAAGTCGGGCGAATCTCAAACGCGAGTCACCGCGAGAGTCGAAGGCAAGGAGAAGGCCCAGAAGGAAAAGACCCAGAGCGAGAATCTGAATCTGAATCTCAAGTCCATGGCCGACGGCATGATGCTACGAGGGATAACCAAGGCGGAGAATTTGGGGGGCCCAAAGTTCCGGATCGGTTTGAGCATCGAGGCGGCCGAACAGGGAGATGGGGGAGAAGGTGGGGGAGCTACTGCCGAGGGCAAATCGGAGCGTGGACTGATCGTCGAGCGGATTATGGATGAATCGCCCGCTAGCGAAGCGGGAATCGAGCCGGGCGATGTCATCCTCATGATCAACGGAAAGGAAGCTAACGATTTTGCTTCTCTCCAAGAAGCCGTTCAGCAGGCGGGCAAAGAGGATCGTCCCGTGAAGTTGAAGCTTGAGCGAGATGGCAAGGAGTTGACCGTCAAGATCAAGCCGGTGGAGTCGGCGGATGTCGGACCGATGAGTTTTGACTTGGTCCCTCCTATCGGGAGTGTTTTGCCTTTGGATATGCCAGGGGGGGGCATGCTGGAGGGTCGGGTTGTCGAGGGTCTTCGGATGTTGAGCCCGATGGAGTTTGGGGGCAAAGCGTCGGAGCAGACGACCAAGGAGATCGCCGAACTCAAAGAAGAGATTCAAGAGCTCAAGGAGATGGTCAAGAAGCTTTTGGAGAAGGTTGAGGCTCGCTAGCACGGCCAGCAGAGCTAGGGTTTATCCTCAACATCGCTCGGATTGAACCTCGCTTGGACGATTGGGTCGAAGCGAGGTTTTTTCATGGGGATTTGACTAGTCGGGGACCCAGAGTTTCGAGCCACCGCCGGCGGAGTCTGGGGAGGAGCCGCTAGGACCGTCCGGGGTCCAGATTCCGCTGCTATTGGCACCACCGGCATCGGCGATATTTCCGGCGGCGCTTTGGCCACCGAGGCCCGAGTTGCCGCGAGCGGCCATTTCGCTCTGCTGCATCAGGGATTGAATGTACCGCATGAGGGTCGGATCCGACGAGTTTTCTCGAACGGAGCTCTCCATGAATACACGGGCTTCGCCGTGTCGGCCCAGCATGGACAGCAGTTCGAATCGTTCGATAATTGCGCTACCGATGGAGACGTTGAGTTTTTTGCCGGATTCGATGATACGAGCTAGGAGTTTTTCGGCTTCGTTCGGATCCGAGCAGACTCGAACTTTCAGGTTGTGGAGTGTGTATTCGGCGGATCCTCGGAGTTCCTCGGGCCACTGGGTGGACTGAGCGCGATCGATCAGGGGTTGGTACATCGAGGAGATCCCGCGGGTGAGCGAGGACTGCATCAACTGGATCAAGCTTTGGGGGTCAATATTCGCCAGATCGGTCCAATAGTAGGCCGCTCCGCCGACGAGGTCAAAGACATCGAGTTCGGGGGAGAGCTTTGGTTCGGAGACTTGGAGACGCTTGTGGATTGCATCGAAGTCCGCATCGGTAAACCCGCTAGGATTACGAGCTTGCCAGGACAGCAGGACGGCTTGGAGGGCAACTCGGTATTCGGCCTTTCCTGCAACCTCCCGCATCGATTGGTTTCCGAGGCATTCGAGTGGAAGATCTAGGGCTTCTTCGGTATTGAGATGTTTGATCGCATCGGAGAGGGCCAAGCGGCGTTCGTCTGGGATCTGTTGGCGGACCATGACTTGGCTGCTGATTCGTTGGACGAACGGCAGATGAAGTTGTTCGATCAGTTCGCGCTTGAGGGAGTTGAGTCCCAGGTCGGATTTGATGCTATCGATTTGCTTCTTTTGGTAGCCGGAGTTTGCCTCGAGGGCGACTAAGCGGGCAGGTTTGTCCGTTTGCTTGCCATAGAAGGCGATCCAGGTTCCGACTCGCAAGGGTTCGGAATCGGCGAATTGTTCTTGGAGGACCGCATCGGTGCAAACGTAAGCGACTTTGGGAGGTACTTCCTCCTGGAGCATCATTTGCAGCATTTCCTTCAATTGATCGACCGGTACGGGTTGAAGGGACTTGACCGTTGCGAGTTTGCTTTCGAATTCCGGATCTTCGATGGTGTAGATGACCAAGTCATCTTTCAGAGAGATCCCGCTCGATTGGGGGGATAGGTCGAAGGCGAGGGATTGGTAGTAGACTTTTTGGTGTTCAGGCAGATCGGGGCATTGGGTGAGTTTACGGCAGGTGGCTGCTGCCGATTCGCTATCGGTGAGGATCAGTTGGCAGTGCAGGAGTGCTTGGAGGATCGCTGGTTGAGGGCCGAATTCTCGGATCATCGATTCGAGTTTCGTTTTGGCTCCACTGATGCGGATCGCTTCGATCAACGACGAGGCTTCATCGAGTCGTTCGGCGTAGGGTGCATCGCCGGGATCGACCGGTGAGGGGATCGATTCGCGGAGCAGGCTGCTGCTTTGGGCGTCCGAGACGATCGACTGGTATGCGGACATACCGACTTGTTGCATGGGTTGCCCGAGATCCAGGAGTGTTTCAGCGTGGAGCAGGGCAGGGAGTATCGAGCCGCGCTGACCGATGAATTCCATCAAATTCATTCCGACGATTGCGGTCATCGGGTGGATGGTTTCGCCGGAGTCTGCGATGGACTGCAGGAGTAGCGAAGCGCCTTCTTCGGTGTTTCCGCGAACGATCGCAACCATGGATCGGTGGAGTTTGGCCAGGGGGTTGTCGGGTTGGAGCCGGATGAATTTCGCGGAGGTCTCTTCGAGCGACTCGAGTTCGCCGAGGCGCAGGAGCAGATCGCACTTCATGGCAAGGAGCCAGGGCTCCGAGGGCATGGTTTTGAGGTTGGCGTTGATTCGGTCCAGGGCGGCGACATTTTGTTCGCCGGAGATCATCCGATAGATGTCCTGCATCTCGGGAAGATGCTCGTGGCATTTGCAAAACTTGATTTTTTTGCCATTGCCGCAAGGGCACAGACTGTACTGATCGAGAGAAGCCATGGAAGGACCGTAATTTGTTGTTGATTCAAGGGGTTGTACGATGGGCGGTCAGGCCAAAGGAGTGGTCTCAAACCGCAGTAAGCTGTGTGATTTTCGAAGACGAAGTCTACCACAAAACGTTTGGGATAGGCTAGGACTCAATGGGCCGGAGCCGAGCCTGGATCGGACTGGGTGTCGAGATCTTTTGGCGGGTGGAAGAACAGGGCCAGGGCGATTGCCGCGAGGGTCGCTACGGCGCTTGGGAAAAGGAACATGCTTCGGTAATTGATGGTTTTATCCGCCCCGGCTCCTTGGACGAAGACGTTTTCGGCTAGCCAAGGGCAGATCGAGTTTGCGACCAGCGCGCCGACTCCGAGGATCATGACATTGAATAGGCCTTGGGCGCTACTGCGTACATTCTTTGGGAAGTAGGCATCGACAAAGATGTAGACGGTCGCAAAGAAAAAGGCGTAGCACACGCCGTGGAGGATTTGCACCAGGATGATCAGGCTTTGGTTCTCGGGGAGCAATGCGTACACCAAAAAACGCACGGCATGGCCTAGGACTCCGACGATCATGGTCCAACGCCAGCCGAGGTTTTTCAGGGTTATTCCCAGGACAAACATCGTAAGGATTTCTGCGATTTGGCCGACACTCATGACGGGCATGACCCAATTGCCTGGGATTCCGACACCACCGGCTTGGCGACTGGCTCCTAAGAACCCTCCGGTCCAGTTGAAGTAGCAGTTGTGTACAAAGGCATCGATGAATGTCACGAGCCAGAGGACCAGTACGAAGGGGTGTTTGAGCAAACGGACCGCATCCATCCAAGCGAGCCCGTCGTTGCCGCCGACTGCGCGTTTCGGTGGGGTATGGGGCAGCGTTAAACTGTAGAGAGCCAAGATCAACGATGCGATTCCAGCGACGATGAATGTCCATTTGGTCGCATCCAACAATGCTTGTTCCTTCAGTGGACTGGCCAGGACGGTTCCGAGCCAATCGACGAAACCCGAGGGAGCGGCTTCTTTGACCTTAGCCCAGTCGACGAAGATAAAGGTAAAAGGCCAAGCGGCCAGAATCCATCCGATGGTTCCGCCCATACGGACCAGACCGAACTCTTTGGTCGCATCCTTCATGTTGGCAAAGGCGATCGAGTTGGTGATGGAAATCGTCGGGACATACAGCAGGCAGTGGACGAGCATCAGCAGAAAGAAGGGCCAGAAGGACCGGGTAAAGCCGCACCCGAGGATGGCCAGTCCGCCGACAAGGTGACTAAAGGCGAGGAATTTTTCGGCGGCGAAATTTCGATCTGCGAATTGGTTGCTGAAGAACATCCCGACGATCGCCGCGATTGGAAAGGCATTGAGGATCAGGGAGGTTTGCCCAGGGGTAAAGCCGATCCCCGGCAGATAAGCGAAAATCAGGGGAAGCCAAGCCCCCCAGATGAAGAACTGCAAGACCATCATCAAAAATAGCCTCCCTCGAACGCTTGTTCCGTCGAGGGCTGCAGCCTGTGGATGCTCTTGATCTTGACTCATGGCACTGCCACTCCAGTTCTTCTGATAAACCGATGGATTTGGGAAAGGCCCCGATTGATTCGCCTTGGGGTTGATTCGCCTTGGGGTCCCTCCCGAGACTCGAAAGCTCGGACGAAGGCTTGCGGATCGCGAAAGGTCCGCATAATCTCATAGACAATCGGTCTGAAATCAAGTCCCCAAAGGGGTAAGTTCTACGATTCCCCAGCTATAATTCCAGTCTTTTGCACCGTCGAAGCTGCCCTGTTGGGTCTTTGGCCATGCACAGCAACACCGGTCGCAACAGCATGGACGCAGACTCATGGACGCACAGTACCAAAAGCTTTTAGACCTGGCGCCTTACGGACCGACGGATTGCCAGCGTTGGGAGTCGGCCAAGCAGTCCTTGAGGGATAACCCTCCGTCCTCGACCGGCCAATTGATCAAAGCCGGCACTCCTCAGGCTTGGGAACTCGATCCGATTCCGGTGGTTCTCGACAGCCAGGAGTGGGAGAGTTTTGCCGGAGCCTTGAGCCAACGCATGCGATTGATCGATCTGCTGCTGCAGGACGTTTACGGACCTCAACGTTGGATCGCCGAGGGCATATTGCCCGCGCAGCTTGTCTACAACGCTCCTGGATACATCCGCGCTGCGCGCAGGGCCCGCGCGATGGAAGTCCGTGCACCTGAATCGCCGATGCTCTATCTCTATGCGGTCCAAGCATCCAGGTCGGCATCGGGTCGATGGCTGGTCCACGCCGATCGGACCCAGGGCCCGAGCGGTTGTGGGCACGCGATTGAAAATCGGCTGGCTATCTCCCGCATCCATGCAGAGAGTTTTCAGTCGATGCAGGTATCGCGAATCGCCGATTTTTTCATGAAGCTCAGGCAAGCGATCCAAGACGGAGCGCCTGGCAAAGACAAGTCGATGCGAACGTTATTGCTCAGTCCCGGAGTGCAGAGTCCGACCTATTTTGAGGATGCGTACCTCGCAAGGTACCTTGGCTATACCCTTTCGCAATCAGCCGATTTAACGGTCCGCAGCGGCAAGCTCTATCTCAAGACGCTCGGCGGATTGCTGCCGGTCGATTGTATCTTGCGAAGACTCGCAGACACCCAGTGCGATCCTTTGGATATCGATCCGAACCATACCGAAGGGGTCGCTGGGCTCGCTGCGGCGGCCAAGCTCGGGAATGTTTTCTTGGCAAACGCCTTGGGAACAGGATGGAGCGAAAGCCCTGCAGTCACGGCGATGCTACCGAAGCTTGCCAAACCGATTCTCAACGAGGAGCTAAGGCTTGCAAATAGTCCAATGTGGTGGTGTGGAGAACCTGAGTCGTTGGAGTACACGCTCGACCATTTTCGGGAAATGCGGATTCGCGACGCATTTGTACGCCATTCGGCCAATCAGATCGATGTGGCCGCATTGTCCGCCGTGCAGCAAGACCAACTCCTTGCGCAAATCCGCGCCGAGCCTTGGGCCTTTGTCGCCGTCGAACCCCCGAAACTCAGCTATGTACCGACTTGGGTCGATCGCCAAGTCGTCGCATGGCCGGCTATGTTTCGATTCTTCGCAAGCCACCAACGAGGGCAAATCCACGTGCTACCCGGCGGGGTGGCACGCGTAGCGGCCGATCCGAGACAACTCGATGAGAGCCTTGCCTCGGGAACCATGAGCAAAGACGTTTGGGTCTTGAGCCAAGGGCCGGTCAAACCCGTCAGTTTGCTCTCGGGCTCAAGAAATTCGTCCGAGCTTCGCCGCTCGGGTTTGGATTTACCGAGCCGGGTCGCCGAGCATCTGCTCTGGCTCGGTCGGTTTTGCGAAAGAACGGAGTTTTTGGCAAGGCATGCTCGCTACTGCACGAGTCAACTCACCAGCGAGCGGGCGAGCGATTCGGTCAGTACCTCATGGTGGATCGTCCGCGCGCTCTCGGATTTCATGGATATGGCTGCGACCTACCCGAGCACTGCCTACCAGAGCTCCGAGAACGGAATCCAAATTGCCGACAGCAAATCGGCCACCGTGTTGTTGCGGGGCAAGTTAGCTGAGTTCCTTCTGGATCGGACACGCAGCGATGGAATAGCCAACGCGATCGATGGGATTTTGCGCAACGCTCAGAATATCCGAGACCGCCTGAGCTTCGACTCATGGCAGATCATCTCTCGATTGGATTATTCGGTGCTTGTCCCCTGGGCTACTCCTCGCAACACGATCGGAGATACGCTTTTGATACTCAATCAGATCATCGGACTGCTATCGGCTTTTTCGGGACTCGCGTCCGAGAGCATGACGCGTGGCCCGGGTTGGCTCTTTCTGGACCTTGGTCGGCGCATCGAGCGCGCTCATTGCCTGCTGCGACTCTTGGATCGAACGCTCGTCCCGGTGCAGGCAAATCATCGCCCGATACTCGAATCCCTTCTGGATATATGCGATTGTTCGATGACCTACCGCTATCGATACCTGATGAGCTTCGAGACCGGGCCCGTGTTGGACTTGCTCGTCGCCGACCAGACCAACCCGCGAGGATTGTCTTTTCAATTCATGAAGATTGCCAACCATCTCGATGCATTGAATATCGGAGACAAAACGGAATTGGCGGTTCAACGAAAGCGTTTGTCGGAGATCCGAGGCTCATTGCGTCTGTTGGATTGCGACGCGATCGGAGAGTTCTCCGAGGAGAATACTCTTCTGGGTATTTCGGAAAGGACACTCTTGAAGCCACGCTTGGCTGAGTACACCGAGAGCTTAATCCAACTGACCGATTTCATCACGCGAAGGTTCTTCACCCACACGCACGTTCGGCAGTTGCAGGACATGGTCAATCAGTGAAACAGGCTTGAGGCTAAAGGCTACAGGCTTGAGGGGGGATCTGGCTGGTCCTTGAGGACCTGGTCGAGGATTCCCATGATGATATTGCGATAGACGCGTTCCAATAGCGGATTGGATTTGATGAGCTTCATCGTCTTGTAGAGCCGTTCTCCGTTTTCGGCGTCGATATCGATCGTCTGCGTGAGGCCTTGGGCGTCGATCATCACGATCACATAGCGTACGTTGTTTTGTTCGTCGGTTTGTTTGGTGATATCGTGCATTTGAGCCGTCGAGACATCGAATGGACCGGCGGGCCCTGTGGGGTCTGGTTCCTTGGCTCGCTTGCCAAAGATGCCGCCGAAGAATTCCGACATTTCGTCGACGGTCTTTGGGGTGCTGTTGCGGCGCAGGTCTGCGCTGAGTTGATTGAGTTGGCCTAAGTTCTCTTGATCGCTTCGCTGCTGGGCCTGCTCGGTCCTCGCTTGGATGTCCTTGAGGATTTTGGATCGATCGAACCTCTCGGACATCGGCTCGATGCGCAGAGGGTCCAGGTTCACTTCTGCGGAATCTTCGGTGCGCTGACGAAATCCGCCATCGATTTCAAGAGGTTCGGACAAAACCAGCTTGGCCGGCTTGATCTCGTAAAGCCAATAAGCCACGAACGCAGAAACGACGCACGTGTGAAGCAGCAACGAAAGCCACCAGGACCAGGTCCAAGCTCGCCGTGTTAAGGCGGAACGAATTCGGGGCCACCAGGCGGGTCGCATGGCTAGAGTCCGGTTGAAAATTTGGAATCGTTCATCGGAAAATGAGGACCTAGGTCCCGTCGTTTAAAGGCTGGCTACTTCGCAGATAGGCCATCAGGTCGCGGAGTTGAACGTCATCGAGTTTGTCGAGCAATCCTTCGGGCATCAGCGAGAGGATTTGGGGATCGAGCTGCTCGATTTCGCTGCGCTGCAGGGTGATGGATTGGCCGTCGGTATTTCGCAGGACGATTTGGTCGGGTTGCTCGGATTCGATGAAGCCGGTCAGCACGAGGGAATCGGCCGTAAGGATCCGGACCATTTGGTAGCCTTCGCGGATCTCGAGGCTCGGGCCGACGATATTTCTCAGCAGAGCTTCGAGTTGGTCGCGTTGGTAGCCGGTCAAATCGGGGCCGACCTTGCCTCCATCGTCGAAGAGTTGGTGGCAACGACCGCACATTTCGCGGTAGAGTTTTTTCCCCTGGTAGGGGTCGCCGTTGCCGCTGAGGATTTTTTCAGCAAGGCGTTTGGATGTTTGGGTCGCAGCAGTAAGGCTAACCGAGGCGAACTCAGGGTACGCCGCAGCGATGCGTTTTTGTAACGCTTCGTCGGGGTGCAAACGCATCGTTCGGATCGATTCGGGTGGTAGTTCGACAGCCGAAACGGCTTGGGCATCGACTGCATCGAGCCATGCAGAAATCCAAGCAGGACGCGTCGAGAGGACCGAACCGGCCGCGGGTCGGAGCTCCGTCGGTAGGCTTGGCCACCATTGGATCAATCGTTTGGGAATGCTCTCGGAGTTGAAGTTCGCCAAAGCGCTGATCGCGCTGATACGAATAGGGGGTTTGGCATTCGCATCGTCGGCGAGCGCAAGCAACGCGTCGAGAAGTTCGGGATGGCTCGATGCCTCGTCGAGCTCTCCGGCGAGGCGGGCAAGTTGCATGCGCATTGGTGCCGGGGTGTTCGGGTCCTGGATCCTCTTGGCCGCTTGGGCAAAAGCTTGCGAATCCCCCCTTCGAACTTGGAGCGTCAAGGGTGGTTGTCCGAGAGCAACCATCGCATCGATGAGGCTATCGGGGACCCCTGCAAGGCTTCTTCCGACGAAGGCGGCTTCGAAGGACTCTTGGCACCGTTTCGTCGCCTCGGAACGAAGCGGTTCGGTCAAAGGCGCGATCGTTCCCAAGAGCATGGAGATCGATCCGTAGGCCTCAGGGGTCGCCAGGCTCGCCCAGCGGCGAACAAGGTTCGGGAATACCGTTTTGAGAGCGATCGGGTGACTCCATCGTTGAGGGCTTTTGAGCAGTGCATCCTCGACAGCTTGGAAATCTCCCGCATGGGACTCGACGGCCCACCAGACCAACAAGCCGAAAAATGGATCTTCGAGCGCTCGAGGTTTGTCCAGGAGTTTAGCGATCAGTGCCATGGCGGAAGTCGCCTTGAGCCTGCGGGCCGAGCAAGCGATTTGGCAGAGGGTATGTGGATCGGTTTCGTTGGCGGCGAGCTCCTCGAGGGCTTGCAGGGTCCCGGGATCGAGCTGCCCATCGTCGCAAACCAAACGCACGGTCCAACTTCGCACATCGGCCTGAGGATGTTTCATCAGGACCTCTGGAGCCAAAGCGGTATCGACCGACTGGAATGGGATCGTATCGGGGATCGCTCCGAGCGCGTGCAGGGTCCAGAGGTACTCTAGGGAAAGGGAGCCGTGGGAATCGCGCCCTTGGAGGTTGTGGTCCGAGTCCAAGAGGGCCTCCGAAAGGATTTCGATCGCGGACTTGCGCAACGGGTGGTTTGCGATCATCCATCGAGCTTGCCATCGTTGCCATCGGTAGGGGTGGTTGAGCAAACCGATCGCCTCTTGAAGGGAGGCAGCGTCGGTGGCATTCGCAAGTTGTGGATTCCAGGCTTGGATACTCGGGTCGGGATCAAGGCTACTGAGCCGGTAGAGACGGCCTCGATCGCGATCGAGACGTCCCTCGAAGGCATACAAATGAGCGACGACCGAGTCGTACCAATCGCAGACATACGCAGCACCGTCGGGCCCGTCGCAGATGGCGACCGGACGGTACCATTTATCGGAGCTTGAGACCGCGTCGGCGATGTCTTTGGTTTTGTAGGTTGAGCCTACGGTCTGGAGTTCGGTTTGGATCAATTTGCCGTGGAGCGGATCGACACCGAGCATCTGCTTCGCTTGGGGTGGCGATGCTTGGGGCGTCGATGCTTGGGGCGTCGATGCTTGGGTGGGTGCAAGTGCTGTCGATTCGGTCAGGAGCATCGTGTGGGTAAATCGCGGGATGGGGTCGTGCTGCATCGGCTCGAGGTAACCGTAGCTATGGGGGTTCGAGAGGCTCCCGTGTTTGGAGAAGCCTTTGCGGTAGTAGCCACCTTGGTAGTAGTGGAAGCCTCGGGTATCGCCGCCGTTGTGTCCTGAAAAAATTTCCCCGCGATCGTCGAAGGCCACGCCGAAGGCGTTTCCGCCACCTTCTGCGAATATTTCGTATTTGCGAATGTTCGGATGATACCGCCAGATGGCTTGTCCGAGACTTTGGACCGGCTTTTCGGAGGATCCTGGGGCTTTGACCGCGCCGCTGACGGTGCTGCCTTGGGCGCCGTAGATCCAGCCGTCGGGTCCGAGCGTCAGGTTGTTGACGACCGAATGGGTGTCTTCAAGGCCAAAGCCTTCGAGGTGGATCACAGGGGGTCCGTCGGCTTTCAGATCGCCGTCGAGGTCTGCATAAAAAAGAAGGTAGGGTGGGTTCAGGACCCAGGCACCACGATCGACCGGCAGGACCGAAGTTGCGATATTGAGTTCATCGACGAAGATGTGGTGGGTATCGTAGTTTCCGTCTCGGTCTTTGTCTTCGTGGACCGAGATGCGGTCGCGGCCTGCGAGCCCACCGAAGCCTGGAGGTTTGGGGACCGAGTCGTAGACGACCCGCCAATGGCGATCCTTGCTGAGAACTTTCAGGCCTTCGGGATTTGGGTACTGTCGGTACTCGACGACCCACAAGCGGCCCTGGGCATCGAAAGAAGCCATCAGCGGTTGGGTGATTTGAGGTTCGCTCAGGAGCAGCTTCCAGGCGAGGCCCTCCGATAGCTTGAAGGTCTTTTCGGCAAGGGCCGGTTCGACCGCCGGTTCGGTGGCGGTGTCGTCAGGTGTTTGGGAATAAGCTGACGGCGTCAGGCCAAGCCACACGGTGCCTATCAGGCTCGAGAGGATCAGCGAAGGGAGTCGAAGGGAGCTGCAGAACATGGATGGGACTCAGGGCAGGGCAGGGCACAGCAGGGTAGGGCACACTACGGCAGGCAAGTCCCTGGAAGTGGGATCGGTTGGCAGGCCCCTTGTCCCTGATTATAGACCTGATCGCTTCGGTAAGTCCTTGATTTGCAGCCAGATTGAAAAAAATCGAATCGCGGGCTCCAGAGGCGGTCGTCATTGGCAGGGGATCAAAAGAAAACGACCGGCGTGGAAAACCACGCCGGCCGCTTTGAGGGGTATTTTAGGTGCGAACGCATCGACCGAGGGCGGTCCAATGCTCGGTAAGTGCTTCGCTGAGTACCGTTTCACTGAGTATGAGTAAGACGAAGCTCGATGCGATGCACGATCTAAAACTTTAACGCCGTAGCTTGGGGGGAGACTACCAAGGTCCACGGACGGGGTAGACGCCAAACTGGTCGGTATGGGTTGGCCAGACAGGGGTAGCACGGAACATGCCGCCGCCCGCACCGTTGGGAGGGTTGCCCCCGAACTGGTGATAGACCGGGGTCATCGTATTTTGGGAGACTCCCCAGGAGTAGTTCGATTGCATGGTGACCGTCGGTGGAACGACAAGTGCTGTCGGCTGGCCGGTTCGATGCCAATAGTAATTGCCGTGCCAAGGGCGTTGGTTGGCTTGCGAGCGAGCCCAGTAATCACCCCAGGAGGAGTGCCAGACCCAACCTGCGTTGGAACCGAATCCGTTAGCGTTCGCACCGCTGGAGGCCAACGCGCCGTAGTTGAGCATGTGGCCTTGGATCGCCCCGCCGACGGCATGGACGCTCGATCCGACGTGAGCGACTGCCCCGTGGATGTGCGAACCGGCCCCGTGGATATGAGACCCAGCACCGTGGATGTGCGAGCCAGTAGCCGGTGGGCAATTGTTGCAAGGTACCGAAGTCGTTTGAGCTTGGGCATCGTTCCAAGCAAGACTCGCCGAAAGAGCGATGCTTGCAAGCGAAATTTTCCGAATCATGAGGGGTTCACTCCAGTGAGAAATAGTGTCCGTAAAAAGGTTGTTTGCGTTGAGGCTCAGTTGGGCGACTTCCGTGTAGCTCAACCGAACAAACTTTTTTTCGAGACCTGGGATCCGACCCTGGTGTGATCCGTGGATCGAAGCGTTGCTTAGCGGTGTGGCAACTGAATCGATTTGTGGAACCAGTGCACTGCGCTGCGTGCCGGTGGGGCGATGTAGCTCGCATGCGTTCGGTTCAAACCTCGACCACCGTCGTAGTACGAGTGGTAGCGGTCGTGGTGTTGGTAGAGGTATTGGTGAGGGTAGAACGGCTGGTAGGTGTAGTAGGTGTGCCCTACGTTACCTGGGACACCGATCGGCGAGATGTACATCCCAGCAGTCGCTTGGTTCGCGTTGCCTTGGGTGAAGTAGTTTTCGAAGAGAGGTTGGGTTCCTCGTCCGAGGATGTTTCCGTAAGCGACGGTGTTGCCTGGATGGCTCGCAGCGGCTTGGGCCGTCATTTGGTGCATCGTCGAGAGGCCGGGTATTCCATAGCCTCCGTAGCCTTGGGAACCGACTGCTGGTGTCCCGACGCCTGTTGCCCCAACGCCTGGAGCCCCGACAACTGGTGCGCCTGCGATTTGGCCCTGCAACGCAGGAGATTGAACCACCGGAGCACCCGCTACGGCGTGGTTGCTACCGCAGGAGGGGCATTGAGCCTTGGCAATCGACGAACTTTCTTGGATCGATGCCAAAGCTAGGCCGCTGGTTACCGCAAATCTGATCATTCCGTGAAGTCGCATTCCATTCACTCCTGTGCCCGCGACGCCCTGTTGTGGCTTCAATCTAAAACGACCAAACGCGGTCGATCGCGTAGGTACGCGACTTTGGACTGAGCCACCATCTCGTCGGAGGATCGGCCGGCAAAGCGGTCGGGCGGAAAAGAAACCGTCGGCCGGTCGTGTGAATGTTCAATTCCCCATTCGTTCGAACCGAAGAAAGGATTTGTAGCGAAAATGGGTCCTGCTAGCATAAAGTCGGCGTTTTTTACCCAGTCCTCAAAATCGGGTAACTCGGTATGATTTAGAGTTCTGTTAAGCACCCCGATACCGATTCGCTCCCTGATTTACTCCCTGATTTGCCCCCTATAGATCCAACGGAATGACCAATCCACCTTCCAAGTCACGCCGGGCCACCGCCGAGTCGATGGCCACCAAGCAGCGCGACGTGTCTGTCAGCGAGTTTTTTGCCAAGAACCGCCACTTGCTCGGTTTCGACAACTCTCGCAAAGCCCTGCTGACGACCGTCAAAGAAGCCGTCGACAACTCGCTCGATGCTTGCGAGGAGGCGGGCATTTTGCCCGAGGTTTGGGTGCGGGTCGACCAACCGCAGCCCGGGCGTTTTCGCGTCGCGGTCCAAGACAATGGGCCTGGAATCGTCAAAAAGCAGATCCCCTTGATCTTCGGTAAGCTTCTCTACGGGAGCAAATTCCACCGATTGCGACAGAGCCGAGGCCAGCAGGGGATCGGCATCAGCGCCGCGGGGATGAACGGCATGCTCACGACCGGTCGGCCGATGCAGATCCTCTCGAAGACCTCCAAACGCTCTCCAGTCCACTACTTCCAACTCCAGGTCGATACCAAGAAGAACCAGCCGGAGATCATCAACGGAAAAGGGGAGGGGATCGATATCGCCTCGGGCGAAAAGGGGCTTCAGTACATGCGAGACCAGGACATCGACTGGGAGTCTCGCTACCCGGAGAAGGAATCGAAAATTGCTGAAGCTAAAACGTCGGTAGCTCAAACCGACGATTCCGACGCGCCAGAGGCAGAGGCCCAACCCGAATCGCTCGACACTACGGCCGCCGAGCAGAAAAACGCAAAGCGCAGGACCGCCGAGCGCAAGGCCTCAGCGGGCAAGACCATCGAGCCGAGTCTCATTGAGAACAAGCCCGGTTCGGAGGTTGAGTCGGGGACCCGCGTTACGATCGAACTGACGGCTGTCTACAAACGAGGTCGCGGCAGTGTCGATGAGTATCTCGAGCAGACGGCGATCGCCAATCCCCACGTGACGATTCATTGGCAGAGTCCCGATGGTGAAAAAAGGACCATATCGCGGACCACGACGGTGTTGCCCAAGGAGGCCAAGGAGATCAAGCCCCACCCTTATGGGGTCGAGCTCGGTCGATTGATCACGATGCTCGGGGCCGAGAAAGGTACAACCGTCACCTCGTTCCTGACGAACTCTTTCTCGTGCGTGACCCCTGCGGTGGCTCGCAAGGTCTGTGAGGTGGCGAACATCTCGACACGCTCGACGGCGATGAAGGTCGGCCAAACCGAAGCCGAGCGTCTCTACAAAGCGTTGCAGGAGACCAAGATCCGGCCGCCGACGACCGACTGCATCGCTCCGATCGGCAGCGACTTGCTCTACAAAGGCCTCAAGGCGATTGTTCCTGGCGAGTTTCACGATGCGATCACCCGTCCACCTTCGGTCCAGCGCGGTTCGCCATTCCAGATCGAAGTCGCCTTGGCCTACGGTGGAAACGTCGCGGCGCAGAAGATCACTCGCGATGAGTTGGTCGATCTGATCGGGCAGTCGGATGCCA
>Ga0208487_1000160_pt1 | contig 16902 bp, 21 predicted proteins | sample LakMenEpi21Sep12_FD_150723 | JGI IMG/M metagenome (GOLD analysis project Ga0208487, IMG submission 150723) | Freshwater microbial communities from Lake Mendota, WI - 21SEP2012 deep hole epilimnion (SPAdes) | ecosystem: Environmental > Aquatic > Freshwater > Lake > Epilimnion/Euphotic zone ...
CCAATAAGTTCTATAAATCTTCCACATCTCTAGATGATCTATGGCTGTTAAATCTTTTGTTATTGTTGCATTCTTTGGAGCCTTTTGAGGAAAATAAAATACTGTTGTTTCATCAGGCTTCATTACGTCTGGTTCATTTGGAATTCCTGAATCTTTTAAAAATTGTGTTAATGGATCATTGTTTGACCCACGAACACTTCTAATGTAATACTCTGAATACCACGGATGAATTCCGCTAGACACCCCGACCAGTTGACTTACAGTGCCTGAAGGCTTAACACAAGTAATTGATACGGAAGGATTAATGTTTAATTTTTTTGCTTCATCATTATTAACCTTAACCGACTCTAATCTCATATCAGTCAACAACTGCTCTAATGCTTTTCCTGCTGTTGAAGTAATCTTATTACCATAAATTCCAGTTAAAGAAACTCCTAATAATCTTTCTTCTTCACAATTATCTTTCCATGTCTTACGAAGATATTTAAAATTAGTTAGTGTTGATTGCCATGTTCCAAGAATTGTAGCAAGTTTAACTTTTTCCATTAAATCTTCTCTTGTATCTTCTGCCGAAATAACTACTTCTGTTAAATTACAAAATTCATTAGGACGAAGAATAATTTCTCCACATGGATTTGTTCCAGCAATCAAAGAAGCATCTCTTCTTCCAAAAGACTCTACATGTCTACGAACTGAGTCTATGTTGTAGATTCCTCTTTCTCCAGATTTTGATTCATATAGATTTCTCCACTCACGTAAAAATTGTGCAGTGTTTGGTTTAGTATTATAAACTGCTGAGTTATTTGCTAGTGATCTTTGTGATTGTGTTTCCCACCATGATCCACTTTTTGCTTTAGCCATTTCAAAATCATCAAGATTAGAAAGACTAATAAGTGCACTACGGCGTACTCCACCAACTACAACAACTTCTCCAACTTTACACATTAAATCGTGTGCTTCAATTGGTTTTAATCTACGACCTGCTGCGTTTCTAAAAGTATCTGTTGTAAATGTAAATAATGCATTAAGAGGTCCAGGACCAGAAGCACGACCACCAAAAGTTTTTAGTCTTGCTCCTGAAGGACGAACCTTTGACATATCCCATTGTGGAATTTGACCTTGTGATAATAATGCAATTAATTCTTTAAATGCTTTTGCCCATCCAAGTTTAGAATCTTCCACAACAATAGTTGTTGCTGTTTGATTAAAAGATTCTGCAATTATAGGAAGTTCATCAACATATTTTGATTCTACTGAAAATCCTACACCAGTTCCATTCATTAAAACATACATTGCTTCATCAAATGCACGAAGACTATCTACTGCAATAAAAGAACAGTTATATGCTGCAATGTGATCACGATCTAACGCTGGACCTGCAGTCATCAAGGCCCTCATAGAAGGCATAATTTTATGATTTAAAATTGAATCTTTAACTTCATCAAAAATTTTAGCATTTGGGCTATAGCCATAATTTAATACTAAATGATCTTTCATGAAATTGATATATCTATCTACCGTTTCACTCCAAGTTTCTCTTCTATTTAATTCAGGTATCCATCTAGCGTACCTAGAGATATGAATAAAATTCTTATATGGATCTGTTATTGACCCGTTTTGATTAATAAATGACATTAAAAATACAACTCCTAGTTTTTTGATTTATGAGATAATAGTATTGTACACTACATTTATGAAAGGATCAATATATGATATCAATACAAGAGGTTCATTTTTATAATAATTTAGTAGATGTTAATAAACTTGATAGTTTAATAGTTTGTCCATTTGTGAAAGATGATATTGTTGTTTCTAGAGTTGATGAAGATGACAAACCATATTTTTATTGCATTAGTTGTAGAACAACATTTAAACTAACAAGTGACATAGAACACACTATTAATACTATAATTAAAAAATTTCTTAAATAACCTTGCCTTTTTCCAATATTAGGGTTATAATAGTAGAACAATAAAATACTTCTTCAAGGAGGTAACTTATGAAGAGTGTAATATTATCGATAGTAGCGTTTATTTTTGTAGGAACTTATTCTAATTATGTAGATAGACATAGACCAATTTATACCGCCGAACCTTTGGTGGCTGTCCAACAAGGACAAGCCACCTTTAGCCCTTTAAAGGGGCTTCTAGAGGCTCGTGAGAGCAATACTGACGTTGCTGCTAGGTCTAGGGCCAACTTCACTGATCCTAAGTCTCAGAGGGCTATATTGGCCTATCAGCACTATGTAAAAGAAAATGTTCCCAACAAAGAACTATCCTGTTATTTTAATATCATTGACAAAGAATCAAAATGGAATCCTCTTGCACAAAACCCTAAATCAACTGCATTTGGCATTGGTCAATTTTTAAATAGCACCTGGGGACTAGTTGATAGTAAAAAAACTGAAAACCCATACGCTCAAATTGATGCAATGATCAAATATGTTAATTTAATTTATGGTGATGGATGTAAGGCTTGGGACTTTAAAAAATATAAAGGCTGGTACTAGAGTTCTCTGATCTCTCTATAAACCTTATCCCATTCAGGACCTCTTGCTTCAATACTATGAAACTCTTTTGCTAACTTATAGTTATTCTGTCTTTCAATATTTCTAACCTTTTGACTTTTTAACTCTTCTAGATGACCCAACCACTCATCTTTGGTATTTGCAACCCTGCCAATTCCATACTCTTCATATAAAAACTTATACTCTTCTATATTTTCTGCAATAAAAGGAATACCAGCAGCAGAATACTCTAAACCTTTTATAAATGATTTTGCAAGATTGAACTCAACATGTCTCAATGGAACTAATCCGATATCCATTTTTCTAAACATTTCTCCATAAGTTAATATAGGCTTCATGCCTTCGCTAGAAAATCTTTTAGCAGGAATTTGCATTTGCTCTTGAACCGTTGGGGCATTAATAATATGACCAGAGTGATGAAAACGTAAATCATTTTTTTCAACAAACTCTCCAACAAAAGGACTCAAAGTTTCTAGATCTCCAGAACGCCAAGGAGTTGCTCCCACCCAACCAACTGTTGGCCAATTACCAGAAGTATCTTTTCTCATTTGAAAGTTTTTAAAATCTAAAGAATTTCTAACCATGTATATAGGTTTATTTGGATATTGTTTTTTATAAAAATCTCTTAGAAAGGGAGTAGAGGTAATTAAGGCATCTGCTAATTCCATACCCCTAAAATAATGATCTCTATTATTTTTAGGATTAGTTTTAGGATCAGTTGAAGTGTATGCCATATTTGTTGGCTCCAAGCCAGCATGGTGATCGTCTACATCTATTACAATTTTTTGACCACGACTTTGTGCTTCAGGAATATTGTTAACTAAATTTTCTAACATCATAAGTTTTAATACAACTATGTCCCAACCATGAATTGCTTTTTTATCTGGAATTAATAATCCAAAACCATGTTCTGGAGAAAATGCTGGAAAGCCCATTCCAACTTCCCAATCTTTTTCTTTTAATTGTTGCATTGGAAGAAAACATCTATACCAAGCACATCCATTTGGTTGTAAAGGCTTAGTTCCCCATGACCAATCATAGGTTAAGAAACATACTGTAGGTTTTGACATACTAAACTTTCTATTAAGGGGTGGATAAGATTGTGTCCTATCCACCCGATACTGCTAGTTAATTATTTTTTCTTTTTATCTGCTACTTGGTTAATTCCAAATTTTGTATCTTTTGGATTAACTGCACGAATAACTACCCATGCTGCTGCTGATAGTGCTGAATTGAGAATTGTTCCCAATGCGTCTCCAGTTAATGCTGATACATCTGCACCTGAAGCGGTAAATTGTGTAATCAAAGCGATTACAAAAGCATTGAGTGCTGACTCTAATACTTTTTTATTTAGTAATGATTCCATTGATTGTCCTCCTTTTAAGAACATCGATTATATTATTGTACACCCTCCGTAGAGTGATGTCAATCCTTGTACCAGAATCCTGGCGACATATACTTTAATCCCTTAGTAACAACCATAGACTGGTGGTAGTAAGGATCTACTGATGGAAAGGCTATTAAACTTCCTGCGGTAGGCTTAATTAAAACTTCTTGTTCTTTAAAATATAATTCTCCACCATCATAATTATCATTAATATATAAGACTACAGATAGCACAGGAGATCTTTCATCATCATATGAATCAATATGAGATCCCATTTCTTTTCCAGTTGAATATTTGGCTATTGATATTGGTGTTAAATATCCTAAATCTATATTATGTTCATTTGCATAATCTTTAGAAGAGTTAACTATTGCATTACGAACTTTTTTATTTATCGATGTAAGTCTTTCATTAGTTTCATCAATGATAGAAGGATTAATAATTTTTTGATACCCGAAATCGTATGAGTCATCACTTGCCTTCCACTGTTTCCACCTTGTTATAGATGTAGTATTATTTAATAACTCATCTGTTTCTTCAATATCTTTTATTAAAACATAAGGATTTTCAATAACATCCTCATAATAATGTATCTTATCAAACTTAGTTATCTTCATCTTTAAATCCAAACATAATTGCTGATATCTTACTTCCTGCGGTAATTAGACTAGGCATATGACTATATGGTTCAACAGATGGGTATATTAAAATACTTCCAGCACTAAGTTTTAATGTTACATTTTGTTTATCAAATACCATTTCTCCTCCATAGTAGTTATCATTTAAGGTAATAATAACTGTTACACATGGGGAGTTATGTTCTCCATTAGAATCTGTATGAGGCCCTAAGTGTTTTCCTGGATACGATTTATGTACAATCATATCTGTAAATTTTTTTATTTTTATGTTATTTTTTATTTCATAATCACTAATACAATTTTCTAACTTATCTTCTATATCTGTTATCTTAACCTTTTTATATTCAGTAAACTCATAAGGGTTTAGTTCATGTATTTTAATACCATTAATTTCTTTTGTTGGATAAAAAACCCATGGATCTTTTTCATTATTTATCCTATCTACAATATCTTGATAATTTTTTATTACATCTTTATAATAATATATTTTTTCATTAATATATAGGTTATACAAGTTTATTTCCCTTGTCCCACTCTATTTTTTGAACTGCTTGCTCTTCTCTAACCTTTTCAATTTCCTTTTCCCACTTATCCAAAGTTTCTTCATCATATACTGCATCAGCATAATCCCAAAATGAAACCATTGTATACCTTGTTCCTTTTGTTATTTCTTTTACTCCATGAATATTTTCGTGACCACCTGGGAACATAATGAAGGAATACACAGGAGGTTTAAACTCTAACTTATGATCAGGGAAATATAGTTCTCCACCTTCGTAATCATCGTTTAAGTATAATATACCAACATATTTATTTATATGAAAGGCGTTTGGATTTCCATCATGGTCTGAGTTGTCTGAATGTGGTGCAGCAAATCCTCCAACTTTCCATTTTTGTGCATGAGATGTGTTTGCTCTTAATTCTCTTTCAAAAAACATCTCACATGATTGTTTAAACTTATCTCTTAAATTATCAAAATGTTTAGGATCTAAACCTAATTCAATAAGCCTTTGATCATGTGGTGCCAAGCCCATACCAAGAGAATTATAAAAAGCAATATCTCCCCAAATTTGTGCTTGAGACTCAAAATATTTAATCATTGCCTTTGCTTCATCTGCTGTAACAAAGTTATCAATTCTTGCAATATCGTTTTTATAGAATTTAAGATCTTCTTTAGTAAAAGTCATACACCCTCATGTCCTTTTCTATTCTTTCTTCTTCCATTTTACACCATATTTCTTTTCCATACTTTTCTTGATTTTTAAGCCATTCTTCAGAGCCTGTATGATAGAACTGGTAAAAAGATCTAATTAAATATCTTGGATTTCCAGATATCTTTTTAACACCATGTAGATAAGGGTGCTCGTCTGCTAAAAATTCAGGGTGTCCAGATGGAAATACAATTACATCTCCAGCAACTGGTTTATAATCTATATACTGATCTCCAACTTTAAATGATATTTCTCCACCGTCATAATCGTCATTTAAATACATAGTGCAAGTTAAAGCAAATTTATATCCTGGAACATCTTTCATCCATGGTACGTAATCTGTATGCCTAGACATACTCATTCCTTTTCCTACTCTACCCTCTTCGCCTTCGTCTGGTATATATTTGGAAAATGAAGGACCCATCATTTGCCAATCTCCAGGTAGGTCTAATTTATATTCTTTTAAAAAGTTATCAGTGCTATCAAAAAATGCTTTCTTAACCATTTCAAGATAATTTATTTCTTTTTGTAATTTTTCATTTTGTATACCAGAATGTATGGCGTTATTGTCTATTTGATAAACGTAAGTTCCAAAAAAACTCCACGGTTTCCAGTCTTTAAATAAATATGTTGTATCTGAATCTTCTTCTGCTTTTTTTAATATATCTACTAGATCATCACAGTTATTTAATAAACCTTTATATACATGTATCTTAGGAAATAGTTTAATATATTCCATTTATTTACCGTGCCCTACTATAGTCCAAAAAAATGGAAGTGTGTATCTAACACCAGCAGTAACTTCTTTTACCCCATGTATAAAGTTTTTATCTCCTGGAAAAAAATATGCTGCACCTGCTTTAGGTTTAAACTCAATATCATGTTGTGGAAAGTATAGTTCTCCACCTTCATAATCATCATTAAGGTACATTAATCCAGCAATGTCATAATATGGAAAATTATTTGGTTTTCCTGAGTTTTCTCCTTCATGCAATTCTTTATCTGCATGTGGTAGTTGATAATTTCCTGGAAACCATCTTACAAAAGCAGGAAATGTTGGTACGGCATTAACGTTTAAATGAGCATCTACCTTTTCTTTAAATCTTGCTAGTAGTTCTACAATTTTATCTCTAACTATATTTGCTGAATCTTGTTGTGCAATTTCTTTTTGATTTGCTACACGGTTAGCCCAAAAACTAGCATCATAAATCATAACACCATCTTTATCATAAACACTTTCATCTTTGTGCCAATTTTCTAAGTTAACTGCAAAGTTATACAATAACTCTTTATCTTCTTTAGTCATAAAATCTTCTAAACTTACAATATTGTCTTTAGATGATCCAAAAGATCCAGACGGGGTTATAGATACCCTATTTTTATCTGTTTCTTCCATTAATTTTTCTAATTCTTTTGGATTCATAATTTTATTTTACCATAGGACTATTCATATGATCTTCTATGCCAGTCTACATTTTTATATACCCCTCCATCAGGCACTCTATATTTAGCAGCATTATCAATATTTTTTTGAGGAATAGACATTGGGTCTTCAACAATTATAGAAGAAGTCCAGTTTTCTCTTTTAAACGGAAATACCTGAACAAATGGGGTTCCTTTAGGTATTACACCAGTCCAGCCTTCTCTTAAAAAAAATGGTAGGTTTCCATTAAGGTTAACAACATCGTTATCAATAATTCCAGATGTATTTATAAATGGTAAATCAAATCTATTAAATGGAGTTGTATACAGAGCACTATATCCTTCTGGTAATATAGTTCCCCAGTCTACAAACCAAGAGAAATGATCTAAGTAGTATCCGTCTGGTTGATAAAATCCAAGCATTGGTGGTCTTTCACTACAAAAACTTTGATTTTTTTCATCAGTTATTTTATGACGAATATCTCCTTGCTCATCTAAATAAAACTCTATATCGCAAGGGGTATACATAAAATATCCACTCATCATTACATCCATAAATGGCATACATGCCTTCCAACTAGCAATTTTGCCACCGTCTTTATCTTCATAATATTCTTTAGTTTCAGGGTTAGTTATAAATCTTTCTGCTTTTGTATACCACTCTGGTAAAGACTTAGATGCAGAAGATGGTTTAGTGCTGGTTCTTTCTGTTTGCCAAAATCTGTTTGTAATAAACTTTATTTCTTTGCTATCCACTATTTCTCCTATTATCGTTTATTATTAGTTTTAAAGACTTTACCTCATGTTCACCAATTTGAACATCGTTATGATCAGTAGCATTTCTATACCAGTTAGTCCATTCACCCTTTTTATTAAGTTCATATGCCACCTTGCCTCTTTCTTCATTATCTTTATACCACTTCTCATCCATATCAAAATCATTTAAATTTAATTCTATATCTGACATGCTAGTTAAAGATATAGGTACAAGTGTTGCAAATGGCTCATTTGCTTTAATTGTTATAGCCTTATCTGGCTTTAATATTTTTATAGCAGAAGGAAATTCTTGATCAAAAAATGAGGTACTAATTAAACTAGTAAAAGTTTGATATGAATCATTAAACATGTTTGGTACTGGCATATGTAAAAAACTAATATTGCTATCTGACTTTATAACTATACCAGTTTTAAAACTAACAGTTGCATTTGCCCTAGAGTTTTGTATAAATTCTTCTCCAGAAAGTATTTTTATGTGTTCTGGTGATGAATCACTAATTCCATCCCAAACAAAAGTAACATCTATTGGTAAAGATAATTCATACCCTATAGTATTTGCCAAACTTATAGGAAAACATTTATAGGCATGTTTTTCAGCAGTTTCTTCCATCCAATCTCTTTTTATTCGTGTTTGTTTTATATTAACAGATTGGTTTTGACAGTAAACATTTACTGTTGACATTAGTCTTCCGTATTATTATAAATTTCTGGTGTATGATACTTAGCACTATAATCCAACATAGTTACTAAAGAATATTTAACACCAGACGTTACCTTTTCAGCAACATGTGGATACATAAAATTAGAAGGAAATACGTACATGTCTCCAGCCTTTGGTTTAATTTTTAAACCCTGCAATCTAAATGACAGTTCTCCACCTTCATAATTATCATTTAAATAACAAACTAACGAAACTGTACAATTATATGAATATCCATGATCATGGTGTTCCATAAAATGTTGACCTTCACCATATCTAATAAAGTTAAATGCTTCCCAATATTTTAAGTCCATAATATTAAATCTAGATCTATAGTGATCTACTGCTGCAGCCTTTCTATCGTAACATTGCTGCCATATTTTTGCTAATTCATTATATTCTTTTGATCCATCATCAACCAAATCTGATTTTTTATATTTAAAATCAACACAGTCACGATAGTCTGGCATAACTTGACCATATCCTACTTGTGCAACTATCCAGTTATATTGACTTTCTGGGTTAGATAATACTTTTTCTAATCTATTGACTAAGTCTAATGATTCTGGTAATACATCTCTATAAACATATATGCCATTACCTAAGTCTTCTACTTCTGACCATGATTGAACTATATTTTCTTCTCTTTGCATCATGATGACCTTTCTGTTAGATCTATAATATCATAAAGATACTAGTTTAGCAAGAGCACTGTTTATTTTTTAATTCTTCTATTTCTTTAGTTAGTTCTTGTACTGATTTTACAAGGATAGGTATCATCTTAATATAGTTTATCTTTAATTGACTTTCATTAGAATCATCAACCATACCCAGCCACTCTACACCGTATTTTTCTTGAATTCTTTGTAGGTCTTGAGCAATAAAACCAGCATCATTTACTCCAGCAACTGACCCATCTCTCATATTCCATACATAAGATACTGGTAATAAATCTTTAACAAAGTCTAATCCCAATTCTAATGATTTAATATCTTGCTTGTCTCTTTCGTCTGAATAAAAGTTAGGTGGGAAGAATGGTGGAAAGAATGGTGGAAAGAATGGTGGGAAGAATGGTACTGGTGAAGGTGTAACAGAATTACTTATTCCAGAAGCGGTAGAAGTTGCAATTCCGTTAGACAATGTAACAGTAAATGTATAAGACACACCTGCTGTTAATCCATTGACAGTAATTGGAGAAGTTGAACTAGTTCCAGTTATTCCTCCAGGACTTGATGTTGCTGTATAAGTTGTTCCTGTTGGTTTTCCTAAATATGATGGGGCTGTAAAGCCAACTGTAGCACTTATAATTCCTGCAGTTGCAGTACCAATTATAGGTGTTCCTGGTTGTTTTCCACCACTATTTGATCCAATAATTAATGGCATTTTATACCTGCTTATTTCTACAAACTATATTTCCAGCAATAAATGCACTATGATCTTCTACAGATATAGCATATGTTACTTTTGGAGATTCATCTTTTGTTATTTCGGTAATTTCAAGGGGTACAAATTTATTATCTTCTTCACTATAAGACATTATCTTATTACCAATAGTTAATTCATTTGAGGTAATAAATTTCCAATTACCCCCGTCTTCTACTAGTACTGGTTGCTCTAAGGATACCCTTGTAGACTCATCATTATTAAATATTAAAGTTTGTTTAATAATTGGATAAACACTTTTAATTTTAGTTTTTACTAATGACATATCTTCAATATTTGAATGAGTCATAGCCCAAATATCTTGACCTACCTCTAATTCTTCTGCTCTTGCATGTTTAATAGAATCATTATCTCCTACTGTTTTAACTAATGTTTCTGCATAGATACATCCTGCAACGTGAATACTATTTACATAAAATCTTGGTGGGAAGAATGGTGGGAAGAATGGTGGGAAGAATGGTGGGAAGAATGGTGGGAAGAACGGTGGGAAGAACGGTGGAACAATTGCTGTTATTGAATTACTTGCTGCAGATTCTGGACCAAAACCTATTCCATTAGACAATGCAACCTTAAAAGTGTAAGCGGTTCCTCCAGTTAAACCAGTTACTGTTATTGGAGATGATGAACCTGTTCCTGTAAATGATCCAGGGGTTGAAGTTACTGTATAACTTGTTCCTGAAGGTTTTCCTAAATATGATGGGGCTGTAAAAGAAACTGTAGCATTTTGAATTCCTGCAGTTGCTGTCCCAATTGTTGGAGCACCTGGTAATCTTCCAGCATTTCCTCTAATTTTTTTAGACATTTTATGATGCTAAGTCTCCTATCGCAACCCAAGTATTTGTTGCTCTTTTTATAAGAGTAGCAGATGTCCATTGTGCACGAAGTTTTAATCCTGGGCTACCGTTTACGGTAACTCCAATACCAGCAGCAATAGTTGTTTGTCCAGATCCTGTTTGTAAAATTATAATTTGACATCCTATTGGAAAGGCTACATCAGAATTTGGTGGAACGGTTACGCTATTAGCGGAAGCATTATCTCTTTCAACCATTTTTCCTACATCTGATAAAACTAATGTATATGTAGCAGAACCAGTTTGAGCATTTTGTGGAATTCTTATGTCTGATGGTCCAGTTGATGTTATTGTATCTAAAGTTGCACTGGTTGCAATTACACTTGTTGATTCTAATGAACCAATTTTCAATGTATCATATGTAGCAGAAGTAAAATCTACCGTTGTAGATGGAAGAGATGTTACGTCAGAAAATAATTTCCATTTTCCAGAGTCTGAAACATCTTTAACCAATCCTGAATATTTTTCTCCAGAAGAATTATATTTAGCAACAGTTCCTAAATCTACAGAGTTTGCAGCGTTGTCACTTGCTAATAATATTAAAGGATCTTTTACTGATAAATTTGTTGTATTAATAAATGTTGTTGAGCCACTAACTTGTAAATCTCCAGTTACCGATAAATCTCCACCTACGGTTAAGTCATCTGTGATTGTTACATCGTCTGGTAAACCAACAACAACGTTTCCTACAGATGCGGACACCGATACTTCGTTTGCTGTTCCAGTTAAAGAATTAACGGAACTTTCTTCTACTTCTGTCAATCTATCATTAATATCTTTAAGGTGAGCGTGAACACTATCTGAAGAGGGTGCTCCAGCACCACTATAATTATCTATTCCATAATGATATAACTTAAAAGCCTCAACTATATTTGCCTGATCGGTTAATGAAGGTATTTTTGTATCAAATTCGGTAGCCTCGTATCCAGAAGCATCACTTAAAAATTGTCCAGCCATTTTATCACCTTCTTAAATTATATCAGAACGTTGATAGTAATATTGAAATCAACAATTCCTACTAAATCTACTACCCCGCCACTTTCATCTTGTTCTGTAGCAATAATCTCAAATACTAAAGACCTACTTGAGGAAGTTACCAAACCTTTATCTACTACAGCAAATGAAATTGCTTTATCATGTTCTGGGGTTAATTGTATAGAAAAATTACTTGAAGTTAGAGTTCCAGGAGCATCGTTATATATGTCATTTACTGGTATGCTCACACTTACTGATCCACTTACAAATGTTAAAGGCTCAATTACACTATATGTAACTGGTTGAAATTTTAATACAGAACTCCACTCGTTACCACTAGGGGTAACGTTGTATGAATATATAACTCCGTAATCTGAGCCAAAATCTGTTCTTAAATATAAATCTCCTACTATTGCAGGCTCGTTAACAAATACTCCAGTATTAATATTTGGATCTCCTGATCCAGTGTAGATAAGACTTCCTCTTTGTCCAGGGGCACCAACATCTAATCCTAATTCTATAACTTCGGGTGGGCCAAATACTGTAATTGATTCTGTTGAAACTACTGAATTAATAGCCATTACGAAACCCTATCGGTAACATCTTGAGTTACAGTTATTGTTCCAGTCAATAAAGTATATTTAGTTGAAGCACTAGTATCACTAATTTGAACATCATAAACATATGAGTTAGCAGATAATAAATCTCCTACTGCTGGTGTAATTTTACAAGTTAAACTAGATGATCCAGAAACTACGGTTCCAAATCCTATTTCTTCTCCAGAAGATCCTCTAGCGGTAGCAATTGTAAATAAATTTGAATCGTACTCTGTTAAGTTAAAAGTTGTTCCATTTGCATTTTTAGGATAAATAATAAATTCAAAACTATCTCCACGATAGTAGTTAAAGTTGTATGTTGCTGGAAATGCCATATATACCCCTCACTATGCTGACAAGTCGCCTATGGCAACCCAAGTATTTTCTGCTCTTTTAATTAATACAGCAGACGCCCATTGTGCACGAAGTTTTAATCCAGGAGTTCCGTTAATTGTTACGCCTGCTCCTGGTGTTATGGTTGTTTGTCCAGTGTTTGTTTGCAATACTGTTAACTCGGTTCCAACTGGAAATGCTACAGAAGAATTTGGAGGTACTGTTAATGTATTTGCTGAACCAACATTCATTTCAACTATCTGATCTGCATTTGACAAAATTAATGTATAGTTTGAAGTTTCGCTATCAAATGTATTTAGTTTATCTGCTTTTGTTGCTAGATTAATTCCTGTTAATTGAGATCCGTCACCAATAAATGCAGACGCATTTACGTTTCCTATAACGCTGGCTGAGCCCATAGCAACTGCATCTAAAACTGCTTCATTAAATGCAATAGTTCCAGTTGGTTCTGTTTCTACACTGGAGAAAAATTTCCATCTACCATCTGTTGCGTCTTTTACTAATCCTGTGTGTGCGTAAGAACCGTCATTATAATTTCCTACTAATCCAATATCTACTAAGTTAGCACTTGAGTTGCCAGCAAGATAAATCATTGGGTCATCTACTTTAAATTCTGTTACGTTAATATATGCTGTTGACCCAGAAACTATTAAAGTTCCATCTATTTCTAAATTACCAGTAATTACTCCACCTACTTGTGGAAGATAAGTTGTTGCTGCATTTGATTGTGTTAAGTATGTTGCCGACCCTGCGTCAATAGCACGTTGATTTGTAAAATATAAACTAGTTCCTTCTGATACATCTGTTGTAGTTAAAGCATCTGCATATGATACTGCGGCAGCAGAAGCACTAACTAGTCCTGCTGTTAAATTTAAAGCAATAATTTCTGAATCTGTATAATTTGTATTTGCAACTGAAGCGGTATTAATAATTCCAACTAATTCTACTTCTGATAAAGATATATTATTATTTATTGTTGTTTCTAAATATCCTAATTCTGCATCTATATACCCTGTCAATGCTCCACTGGCACTATCAACTCTAAAATCTGTATAATATATATTTGCAGCACTTGCGTTATTTATTTGATTAACTATAGTTGTTGCAAAGTTTGCATCGTCATTGAGGGCTGCTGCCAATTCGTTAAGGGTGTTTAAAGCACCTGGTGCTGCATCTATTACAGCATTAACTTGTGATGTTGCTTGGGATAAAGCATATGCTGAAGCACTTTGAACATAGGCTTGAGTAATTGCTTCTGATACAACTGCAAAAGTTGAACCATCATATCGATAAATTTTATTATTTGTAGTATTAACCCATAAGTCTGTTTCTTTTGGATCCAAAGGGGTATCTGGACCAATGATTATTGGTCTTCTTTTATTTGTAGATAATGTCATTTATACCTCTTTTAAATTATAACATAGATATGTATAATTTTACATACCCCCAAAATTATGAAATTCTATTTACATACCCTGAAATTGACACTACGTTTGTTGTTGCTGCAAAAGCCCGAACAACTAAAGAATTTTGCAATACTAATCCTGGAACTACTAGTACTAATCCAGATTCACCAGGTATATTTATTTCTATTTGATCTTTTTCAGCAGTACCACCAAATTCTACTGTAAGTTTAACTGTTGAGGAACTTGAGTTGTCTGCATATAACCATATTTCATCTAAACCAGATGTTCCTGATACTGCTGTATGAATAGTTGTTCCTGGAGTCGAGGTTGCAGCCACCAAAGTTGATGCACCATTTGTAGACCCAGATAATAAAACTTTTGAAAATGTTGGCATTTTTACCTCTCTTTTATTATATCATTTAATAATATTTTATACAACAAACGGATATCTTATTATTACTATTCCATTTGATCCAGCAGCACCAGATCCTCCACCATTTCCAGCACCACTTCTTAAAGAACTTCCAGAGTTTCCAGGAGTTGAACCACTACCATTATTAATAGTTTGTCCTAAACTTGAACCTCCTCCACCACCACCACCAGAAAGACCGTCAACACTGGGATTTAATCCAGCAGTTCCACCTAAAAATCCACCACCACCTCCACCAGATCCACTATGATCACCACCTGTTGCGGTAGCATTTTGTCCATTTGTACTTCCACTAGCACCAGTTACTCCAGCAGTTGCTCCAGCACCTTGACCAGCAGTTCCGTTTTGACCACCTCCACCACCGTTACCAGTTCCGTTGTATCCAGTTTCTGTTCCTCCACCACCGCCACCACCACCTGCAGCAACAATAATAGTTCCAGAAAATAATAATAAACTTCCAGCACCACCTCCACCACCAGTTCCAGAACATGGAGAGGTTCCAGCCTGACTTCCATTTCCTCCTGCTGCACCACTAGCACCAAGTCCTCCAGCACCTCCAGTTCCTATAACACATCCTTGTGTACCTAATTGTCCACCACCACCAACACTTATTGTATATGTTCCTGGATTTGTAATAAAAGTTGAAGTTGAATATGCACCACCTCCACCAAAACAATATGCTCCACCTCCTGTTCCGCCAGCAGCACCACCGCCTCCCCACATAAAAACTTCTATTTGACCTGGCATATCAGAAAAAAATGTTTGAGATGTTCCAGGGGTAGTATAGGTATGATATTTATATCCATCTCCTGGAATACTAATTACTCCACCAGTTGCATTATATTTTGTTAAATCTCTTAATGGATTAGAAACTAATCTACTCATTCCAGCACTTGTATAAAATCTTCTAATTCCTAACATTATGAGAACATCCTACCTGAAATTATTGCTTGACTGTCATCAACAGCAGCACCAAGTTGAACCCAACTACTTCCATCATAAACCTTTAATGCAGGAGGTGTGCTATTTGAATCGAGCCACATATCACCAGTTACTGGACTTTCGGGGGTAGAAGTAGAATAAGGTATTAACTTTTCATATTGAGTAGAAGCACTTGATTGGGTTAAGTAGGTAGTGCTAGCACTTGATTGGGTCAAATAAGTTGTAGATGCAGTTGCTGTTGTTAATCCTGCTGCTTGTGTAAGATAAGTTGAACTAGCATTTGATTGAGTAAGATATGTTGCACTAGCATTTGATTGTGTTAAATATACAGATTGAATAGTTGAATAAAAATTAGGATCATCATTCAATGCCGCCGACAATTCGTTAAGAGTGTCTAATGTTCCAGGTGCTGAGTCTGTTAAAAATGTTACTGCTCCTGCAGATGCTGTTTGAATAATTGTTGAATAATCAATGGCAGATATTTCACTGTCAGTATAAGATGCAGCGGCTGCACTTGCTGTAATGATAGTGCTTGTTAAATCTATGTTAGATAGTTCTTGGTCTGTGTAGGCTACGGCTGCTGCAGAGGCTGCTTGAATGGCAGGAGTTAAGTCGGGGGTAGCATTATCAGTATATTGTATTGCTTGTTGTATTATATTTACAGAGGCAGCATTAACTGCTGTTATTAGTTCACTATGAGTTGTTACAGTTGTATCTGCTGTAAAAATTTTTGATAGTTCTCTTGAGTTTGACAATTTTTATTCCCCTCCCTTTATTATAGTTATTAAATTAGATACTTGATTGGCTAAATCTCTGGCTTTTGACATTATTCTTTTATATACTCCTTATTTTTGCAAATATCACATTCTTCTACCTCGTGAATATTTCTATATTTTAATTCTGGATGACATGTACCACATTTTATAAATTCAATCATGCAAATGATGATGGAATAGTTAATGGATATCTAACTATTACTATTCCACTTCCGCCTTTTCCACCATTCCAAGCAGAGTATCCTCCACCTCCACCTCCACCAGTATTTGCTACTCCATCAGAAGCATAGTTTGCTGGATTTGCTCCACCATTTCCTCCACCACCAAGTCCACCAGTTCCTCCAGATCCACTACTTGCCCAAGCAGATCCACCACCACCACCAGCATAATATGTTCCAAAAATTGATAAACCTATTCCACCATTTCCACCACGACTACCATTTTGACCAGCCTCTCCAACAGCACCA
>Ga0208487_1000164_pt1 | contig 16710 bp, 11 predicted proteins | sample LakMenEpi21Sep12_FD_150723 | JGI IMG/M metagenome (GOLD analysis project Ga0208487, IMG submission 150723) | Freshwater microbial communities from Lake Mendota, WI - 21SEP2012 deep hole epilimnion (SPAdes) | ecosystem: Environmental > Aquatic > Freshwater > Lake > Epilimnion/Euphotic zone ...
AATGATGTATTCGTTTCTGCTGTAAGCGCAGAAGGATGGGGATTAATGCAACACGAAAGTATGGCATGCGGTAGACCTGTAATTGTTGCAAATTATGGTGGATTAAAAGAATTTGTTACACTTGAAAATAGTTTTTGTCTAAGACATATAGAAGTAGATGCAACAGGATTTTGGGAATTTCCTGGTGCAAAATGGTCTAGATACGATGAAGAACATATGATTGAAACAATGAGATATTGTTACAATAATAGAGATAAAGTAAAAGAAAAAGGTATAATTGCAAGCAAAGATGCTTGCAAATTATCCAATGAATTGTTTATTCAAACACTATTGAAAACACTATCAATAGACTTTTAATTTTTCATGTCCCACAACAACATCTGTATCAATAAATACTTTATAACCCAATTTTGTTATTTCTCTACACCACGCAACATCTTCCATAGTAAAGTCTTTTGAACCTCTAATATTAACAAATTCTGGTTTAAACCAAGGATATTTCATGCTTTCAAATACACCTCGTTTAACCAACATAAATCCAAATCCTGTATAAACTACGGGGAATTTTTTGTATTTGCTTTTAAAATCATTCAACACTTTATCATCCATAAATTGGAAATTGCCATTTTGTTGGAAATAATCTTCATCCCAATAAGGAACAGTTGCATAATGAGTACCACCATCCATTTTGTATACACCACTAACAATATCTTCTTTATGATCTAATAGTTGTTGAAATTGTTTTGGTGTGAAGATAATATCACTATCTATCCACATCATATAATCATAATCCAACTTATTACCAAATGGTTTTTGATTTTCACCAGCTAATATATTACCACCCAAACACATATTACGAGCGTAATAAATGTTACAACTATACTTTTGAGAGTAAATAACGCTATGTCCTTTGTTATAACAATATCCAAGTAGATTTGTCCAACATTGTAAAAACTGTCCGCTAAATTCTCTGCCGGGTAAACAAAACAAAATTTTCATAAAATATAATAACTAAAATTGTACAATTACACATATATATCTATGTTACAACCTAGAAAGGATATTATAATATGGAAAATCAACTATCAAGATTCAGTGTTACAGAACTAAAGGCTTTGGTTTATGACGAATTGGCAAAGTCTGAACAAGCTCAAGCAAATATTCGTATTCTTAATCAAGAACTACGAAATAGACTTCAACCAGCACAAGGTGGAGTAACTAATCCAGATGGAAGTCAACCAACCGTTACTTCTGCTGATTTCTCAGGTGCTCCTGATGCTTAATTTATGTCAGAACCAATTAAATTTTCTCAAGAAGAACTAGATGGTTTGGGTAAAATCCAATCCAAATACCAAGAAAATACTTTCCGATTTGGACAGTTGTATCTGGATAAATTGTCTTTGGATGAAAAGTTCAAACAACTAACAGAAGCAGAAGCAAGTTTGAAAAATAACTTCTTGGAAATTCAAAAAGAAGAAGAAACTTGGTTAAATAGTATCACTGCAAAGTATGGTGAAGGATCATTATCGTTGAAAGACGGTACCTTTATTCCAACAAAAAAGTGATATAACAAACAAAATTCAAACAACCCACATAATTAATTTTATGTGGGTTTTTTATTGTATATATATAATTAAACATTTTAGGATATAATCTATAGAACTTTTATATTTATATCTAGCAAATATATTTTCTTATGAACATGGATCAATTTATTGTAAGACCAGGCCAAAAACCTGTTGAAGAAAAAACACAGGTTATTAATGTACATAGAACTGTAAAAGGTTTCTATAAAGCATCTATCATGGAACCAGATGCAAGCGGTAATATTAATGAAGCATTTTCAACTGGTTGGAAACCAAACACCATTCTAAATAGTGGATTGGACAAAATTGCTTATATGCCATGGGCACAAACATTCCAATTTTGTTTGATTGGTGACTATCCATATACTGGTGCTGATCCTGCTACTGCATCGTATGATGAAACCATGTTAAAGAGACCAAAGAGAATACATTCATTTTATTTGCCTGGTCAAGGAAATTGTGGACATGTAATATCAGGAAGTACGGTAAGATTGTTCAGAACATTTGATTTTTATAAAGAAATAGACAATGTTACATATACCGAAGTAGGATTTAAAGAAACTCCTGCAGCAAATACATTGTTTAGTAAAATTCGTTTTGATCCAACAATGAGTTTACATGCAGGTCAATTTATGCGTGTTTCATACGAACTTCGTGTAAATTTAAATCCTGCTACTGCAAGTGCAGGTGGTATTACTCCAAGTCCATTTCCATCATTTACTGGATGGACAACAGGTTCATTGGATAAAGAAGCAATTCAAAAAATAGGTTTGTGTGGTATTGATAGTGGTAGTGGATTGGCAGTTCCAATTGATGAAGGTGGATTTTGCAATGAACCATTTGCTCCAGGTCAATTAAGTTTTGGTCCTGCATTTGGATTCGTAAATAGATATTATAATGGAAGTAATGTTAATTATTATCCATCAGGTTCAACAACATATGAACCAAATCCGTTTAAAGCAATTGGACCACTTCAAGAATTTGATGTAGGTTATAGTAATATTTATGCTATGTTGGATTATTCAATCTCAGCAAGCAATGTAATTTCCGGCGGTAAATATAGCGGTAGTTTTGTTGTACCCGATACAAGTAACTTCTTACCAAGAAATTATTTTACTACTGATTATTTAAGAGCCGCCGCTACAGTTGTTTATGCTGGTGTTTATAATTCTTCAAGTTTTAAAAGCGTTGACGGCGGATCTGGAAGATATAGTAATATAAATTTTGAGGCTGCATCAGGATACATAGAAGGAAAAACTGCTTTGAGAGTGAGTGAAAGTATAAGATTCTATAATCTTGATAATTTATGGACTCCGTATTGTAAAATGCAAACTTATACATCAATTGGCAATACAGGATCATTGCCAATTAATAATACAAATTTAATCAACGAATATTTTTATGATACTTTAATGCAAACAAGTGGAAGTTGGTCGTATCCATCATACCCATCATCATTGGCAGTACCCGGTGGAAATGGAACAGGATCCGCATTTGAACCTGACAGTTCAATTTTAAGTGGAAGATCCGGATCATTTAACAATGTAAAAAATTCAAAAATTCCTGCTAAATATCCTTATTGGGATGATTGGAATCCGTTTACACCAACAGGTTCATTTCCGTCACCAATAAATCAAGTATCAAATTTATATGTTCGTGGATCAAGTGTATTTTTGTCTACACATACAGGATCTGCAACATCGTTTAGTGCTTCTGTAGATAGATCAAGCAATACCGGTTCAAAGGTATTTTCATTTGAATTACCAATGACAATAGTTCCATATAATACAGGCAGTTATTTTAGAGACAAATATGCTATATTTAGCAATGCAAATGCAAATAACATTGATATTCCTTCTGCTTATTGGCCAGGAGGTTCTGCTCCTGCATGGAGAACAATTGGTATTGGACCAACAAGTTTGAACACAAATCCAAGTACAATGACTGATGCGGCTAAGTATAATGGATATGTTTATGTATTGGAAAATGATCAAACTAAAGATAAGGATTATTCATTGAAAGTTGTATTTAGATACAGTTGGAATAGAGCTTAATTTAGTTGAATAGTTATGTCATATCAATTAGTTAATTCAGGTTCAATTGCCAACTCTGATACCGCAGATACATTGCGTGTATCATTTGCTAAAATTAACGATAATTTTTTGGAATTATCAGGGAGTTTGAGTTTTGATCAAACTCCCGTTGGTAGTGCTGGAGTTTCTGCTGGATATATCATTATAAAAATAAATGGAACAAATTACAAACTTCCTATTTATAATGTGTGAGATTATTTCATAACATATTTTATAGAAAGTTTAAGTCTCTCCCCCTTTCATATTACAAAAGAGGCAGAGAATTAATTGTTGCGGAAACTTTTACATCAAGTGTAAGTGCATCATTTAACTTAAGTCAAGTTGGGATTTTACCGGATTATTTTGAAGATAAAAGTAATTTTCAATTTGGTTTATCTAATGTAAGTGAATTTTATCTTCCTGAAGTTGGTCAAACAGGTTTAGTTTTAAAAAACACAGATTATCTTTATTTTGACCCAGAAAAATCTTCAATTTCATTTGGTCTTAAAAATATAAGTCACGAATTGTCTCCTTATTCAAATGTAGGAGAATCATTTGGATTAAAAAATAATAATTACGAATTAACTTCTAAAGAAGTGGTTGAAAATTTATTAAGTTCTAATGAATTTAATTATAACAATCTAAATTTAGATACTACATCAAATTCATTATCGTCAAAGATTATAAATAATGAATTTACAAGACTTGATGCTACATCAAATACAAAAGGGTTAAGTGAAGTTGAAATAAGTACAGTTTTATTAGATCAGACCAGTAATAATTTAAATTTAAACAATTTAAAACTTGATCTTGTTAATTTAGATACATCAAATATTACTGACTCGTTAATCGGAGTAAATAGTATTAATGTTACATTAGATTTATCTACAGTTGTTTCTAACTTAAATACGGTTGATTTATATTTGACTCTAATTGATAAGACTGATAGTAGTATATCAATAAATACAATTGATTACAATCAACAAATAGTAGATGAAATATTAAATTATAGTTCATTAAATACAATTGATTATTTAAATTATGTCACTGACTCATCATCTAATAATGTAACAGTTAATTTATTAGATTATTTTGAACCGCAAATAAATAAATCAACAACAAATATATCATTAAATACTGTTGATTATTTACCTTTTGTTCCTGACACTTCTTTAAATCAAGAAAATTTATTAAATACAGATTATCTTTTATATAGACCCGATTATTCTGCTAATGTAAGCAATTTAAAAAGTACTGATTATTTAATATTTGTTCCGGATAAATCATCAAATCAAGAAAATTTATTAAATACAGATTATCTTTTATATAAACTTGATACTTCGGATAATATCAATAATTTACAATCATTAGATTATTATAAAAGTATAATTGATGCTTCTAATACTAATATAACATTAAATAATACTACATTGTTTTTTGTTTTAATTGATAGTGGATTTGATAAAAATGTATTAAATAATACAACTTATACATTAAGTTTACCTGATTATAGTACAGAATATAGTTCGGTTGAAACAACGGATAATTATTTTGTTTTAACCGACACATTTAATTTAAATACAACTCTTAATGACATATCATATTATCAAACATTAATTGATAAATTTACAACTGACAATAAATTATCAAATATAGAATTAAATTTTTATCAAGTTGATATTGGAAATTTTGAAGTTAATTTGACTGATATAAATTACAATTTGGTACAAATTGATAAGTCTTCAATTAATTTAACAATATCAAACTCAGATTATTATGTTACTCCTGTTGACATTGCATCATATAATTTAAAAATTGATAATATAGATTATACATCAATAGTTGTTGATAACGGTTTATTTTATAATAAATTTAACGATTTAACATTTGTTTTACCATATTTTGATATAAATCAAAATGTAATAACATTAAATGAAATAAATAAAAGTTTATCCGCTACTATAGATTCTGGATTAAATAATCCATCATTGAATGAAATATTGAACAGTGATATTGGTTTGTTATTGGATATTTCTCCATTTGAATTGAATTTGAATCAAATATTAAATTCATTTATTAATATAGATAAAAACGAATTTAGTGTAAATGTAAACAATGTTTTGCACGAATTAACATCAATTGATAAAATTCAATATTCAAATAATGTAAATCAGATATTACACGAATTAACATTATCAGACAAGTTCAATTTTTCAAATAAATTAAATGATATTTTGATAAAATATGATTCATTTCCTGCAACTTTTAGAAATGAAATCAATGATTTGTCTTATATACAAAATTCAACTCCTACATCAATTCGTTCTAATTTAAGAAATTTAAATTACGATTTATCGAAAGAATCAGGAAACAATTCAAATAATTTAAATAATCTAAATTATGAATTATCCAAAGAATCTGTTGGTTCAACAAATAATTTAAAAAATTTAATTTATGAATTGTCGCAGGAAAGAGCTAATAATAATGTTTCTACAAATAATTTAAATTATAATTTATCTAAAGAATCGGTTGACTTTGATGTAAATCCATCTTTGATTTACAATTATAGTCCAGAAATCATAAATTATAATGTTAATACATCATTAACATATTTGTTTGAACCAATTGATACAATCAATTTTAGATTATCATCATCATTAAATAATGTATATACTCCAGAAAATATTGATAGTAGAATTACACCGACATTAAGTAATATTTATACACCAGAAAATATTGATAGTAGAATATCTACAACTATAAATCATATATATTCACCAGAAATATTAACATTTAATCTAAAACCACAAATAGATTATACATTATATAAACAATCAACAAATTATAATTTAAGATTAAACGATTTAATATATGTTACATTAGATGCATTTAAAACTGTTAACGAAACAATACAATTATCAATTGATAGTGTATATAGTCCAGAAAAATCAGAAACAACACAAAGTTTGACAGGAACAGAATTATATTCCTTGATAACAGATCAAGCAACTGCGTCAAAGATAACATTTGTTCCATATGACAGTTCTTCAAATCTTACATTCAACAGTTCATCATTAAGACACTATGTGCGTCAAATAAATGAAGTATTCTACATGTCTGGTAGTCAATTGACATCAAGTAGGATAAATTATCAAGATGATATAGAATTAATTGTAATAGGAAAGGGATCAACAACTACTTATAAAGACAATTTAGATTACAATTTACCATATAGAGCTAGCTTTTTAGTAAAAAATTGGCCTCATTATCAGTACAATACAAGTAGTTATTGGTATTTGCCGGTACCATTAAATGCATCAAATGATGATATATTAGCATCAGGTGATATTTGGATAACCGCTTCTTTTCAAAATGGAACGGATGTATTTACAGATCAATACGGTTTTGCGATAGATATATAATAATAGTTAATATTTATTAAAGAATGAGAATTACCGATTTAAATACATTAGTTACCGCTTCATTGAGTGATATTTTATATATCGTTGATGTAAGTGATACTGGTGATTTTATATCAGGTTCCAGCAAACAAATCACAGTTGGAAATTTCTTTTCTTCAAGTAATGTTGGAGGCGGCGGTGGCGGAGGCGGTGGAGGTGGGTCTGGTTATTTGGTATTGACTAGTAGTGTTGTATCATCCAGTGTAAATATAGATAGTACACTATTTACATCAGACGGAATTCAAACAGTTTATACTTTATCAGGAAGTGTAAATGATGTATCTGATGATATTATTGTATTTATCAATGGTGTATCTCAAATACCCGGAGTAAATTATACATTAACATCTTCAAATTTGACTTTTAATGGAACTCCGTCATCTGGCAGTAAAATTGATGTACGAAGAGCAAATTCGATAGTAAGTGTAACATTTATTACCAGTTCGATGGGAGTTGAATATTTTGCGGGTAATAATTCTTCTAGTCAATTTACTCTTATAAATGGACAAACAGTACTTCATAACTATGATGTTTTGGTTTCAATTGATGGATTGATACAAAAACCTACAACAGATTATAGTATTACAGGTTCATTGCTTAATTTTACAGTACCCCCTCCAAATAATACAGATGTAGAAGTTAGATATTTAAGTCCACAGACTTTTACAATTGTTAGTGGAAGTGGGGGAGGAGGAGGAACTGGTGCAGGATTTCCATTTAGTGGCAGTGCAGTAATTACAGGTTCATTAAATGTTACTAATACTGTTACCATCAATGATACTACAATAAGTGCAAGTAACGGCGATTTATATCTAAATGGAACCTTGTTAAGAACCATACGATATGCTTATTTTTCATCAAGCATCAGCAGTTCAACTGAAATTGGTATATTAAATGTAAGAAACGATTTATTACAAGGCAAATCATTGTTAAACGGAGACATTTATGTTAACAATCTTTCAACCTCGTCAAATGCTACATTAAATATATATAATGCATCTACATCCACATTATTTCAAAGTGAAACGATCTCACCATCTCAAAATTTGATATTGAATCTTACCGATTTTGTTCCATTAAAAATATCAGGAAGTGGTTACTTTTCATTTCAAATAACATCAAGTGTTACCTAAAATATAATAAGAATTTATATTAAATTAGTATATTTATAATCATATGAGTTTAATTAACCGTCAAAATCAAAACATTTCAATGCCTGCCATCATTGAAACGCCTAGTAGTATTTGGATGCAAGGACAAGAACATGATGCGTCAACATTAACTCCATTATTTGGCAAACAATTTCATCCTTTTGTATCTAATACTAATACAAACGGCACAATTTATACAAAATATAGTGGTGTACTAGGTTCATGTAACAACAACGGAAATCATACAAATAGATCAGACGATTATTTGGCATTTAATCTTGAAGATTTTAATAGAGGAATGAAAGATGTTGATGGTTATCGGTGGAATGATGGATTTAATTATTATACAATTGAATATGGTGGTTATAGAATGTGGAAATTTAATCCATCTAATCAAAATTTAACATATGGACTTGTAAATAGACCAAATGCCGAAACTAATTATGATTCCAACTGTGGATATAATATTAGCCACATACATGAAAATTTCGTTTTGGATGAAGATGGTACCAATGTATATTTGATGAGTGGAACACATCGAGTTTCTAACAATGCAACACCATATATTTGTTCAAATGGGAACGGATCAAATAGCACATATAGAAGATTAATAAAAGAATTTTCATTTTTTAATAAATCAACATTGAGCGTAACAAATGACGGTAGTCCATTGGTTCAAAATGAAAATGGATATCATGCTTATATTGGAAGAAGTTCCACCAGAATATTTACTTATGGAACAACCGCTGATCAAAATACTACAAGATTGTCAATGTATACTAAATCTACAAATACAGTAACTACGGTACAATCATTGACTCATTCAGGTTCACATACACCAATACCATCAGAAGCAATTCAAATAGATTCCAGTGGAAGTTATGTATTTTATCATACACAAGTAGTCCCAAATGGTGTTCCGTCTGGGTCATCAAATCCAAAACATCAAATTCAAAGAATAATATTTAATATAAATGGCAGTCAAGCATCAGGATCATCCGGTCCAAGTGTTGTTGCATACAATACAAATTGTACTGTTGATTATAGTTTAAGTGGGAGCAGTACACCAAATGATTTGTGGCCAAACAGTTGGACTACAACTACACAGAGATATTTCCAAAGAAGAACCAAACTATTTTTAAATCAACCTGTAAGTGGTTCTACAATGTATTTAATTGCATTTAATATTACTCCTTTTAATAACGATGACAGTAATAAAAATTATTACAATGCTCATGTTTTTACAACCCACCCTACTGCAAGTGCGGATTTAACATATAGATCGTCCGATTCAATTTATAATGATTTGGGTGGGGAAGTGAGAGCTGTAATTGCGATGGATAGTAATACCAATAGATTTTTAGTAGTTACTACCAATAATATGGCAGTATATACATTTGACACTGCAAGTTTATCTTTAACATTAGCTCAAATAATTCCTGGTGAATATAGACATTACGGTGTAGATACATATGGAAGATTATGGGCTACAACTTATGCAAATGATTTATTCTCATTTGCATTGGATAGTCCAGTAAGAATCAATATTACAAGTCCAACCGCATCATATTCTTATACTGGCACAAGTATTTCATCCAGTGTAAATGTAGAAGCAAGAAATTATTTGGGAAGTCGTGTTGCAGTCCCAACGAGATTAACAATTGAAGGTACTTCTGCTACATTTACATCAAATGGATTGAGTTATATTGATGTTACGACTACAACCAGTTCAATTGTAAATGTACCAATTACTATAACAAATGGTGGATTTACAAGAATAGTTGCAAGCTCTAATTTCTAATGAATGGCTACTCCAGTTCCAAATTATTATGCAGATACATCTATTAATGGAGAATTTATAGGTGAACAGGAAATTCGTTTATTTCCATTAGTAAATTCTGTAATTAGTTCGGAACCTTTAGTATTAATATCTAATGCTGCTGCAATTCCAATAAGTAAAAGTTATTATTTATCATATGATAATAACGAACTTGGACCTGTATTCAATAAAGATAATATAAAACGAAATGAAATATTAAATATAAATATTACACCGTTTATATATCAAACTGCCTCTAAGTTAGTTTCTAAATATTATTTGCCATATGATAATGGTGAAATTGGACCTGTGTCCGATAAATCAGGAGTATATAGAAATGAAATATTAACATTAAATAATCAAGATGCTTATCGTTATTTAGTGCAAGATAGTTCAGGAAGCAATTATCCAATTGATAATAGATACGATCAATATTACAAAAATACAAAAGTTGTTCTTAACTTTGATAGTTTATCAAATCAAGCATTTACAAATCTTTCACTATTATCTAGCGGTTCATTTGTCATCAATACTGGACCGACAGTAAATACTTCAAGCTTTATATCAAATTCAATACAGGTTCTTGTAGTAGCTGGCGGTGGTGGTGGCGGTTCGGATATGGGTGGTGGCGGTGGTGCAGGAGGAGTGATTTATAATAATTCATACACCATAACATCTGGTTCTGTAATTAATGTCACCGTAGGTAATGGTGGATCAGGAGCGGCTGCTGGTGTCGGTCAAGCTAGAGGAACTAATGGCAATAATTCAGTATTTGGTAGTTTAACAGCAATTGGCGGTGGTGGCGGTGCTAGTTGTCATGATAGATCTACTAGTCCCGCAGGAAATGGTGGATCAGGAGGTGGCGCATCAGGAGGTGGTACTCTTCCAAGTGGCGGAACAGGTGGTGGTGGTTATGGCGGCGGAATAAGAGGATTAGGAACATCAGGACAAGGATATGACGGTGGTACAGGAATATATGCTTGGTATCCTGGCGGTGGCGGCGGTGCAGGTGGACCAGGCAAAAACAATCCTGCAACTGGAGGAGACGGTTTACTTTTTGCTTTAATGAGTCCATATTATTTTGGTGGTGGTGGTGGTGGTTCGGGTTATTCCGGTATTGGTGGTAATGGTGGTATTGGTGGTGGCGGCGGCGGTGCAGTTGGAACTACAACTGGCGGTGCTGGTTTAAATAACGGTTCACCTGGTGGTGGTGGTAGTATTAATTCCCAAACAAATACTCCTGGTGGTAATGCAGGAGCAAATACTGGTGGTGGTGGTGGTGGTGGAAGTCATTATAGTTCAAATAACTATGGTGGTAATGGTGGATCTGGTATTGTCATAGTTAGATATTATGGATCACAAAAAGCAACAGGAGGTACAGTTACTTCAATTGATGGAAATACGATTCATACTTTTACTGGAAGTGCAACAATGTCTTTCTATGATAATCCGATTACAGATCCAACAAGTGTAGGATTTTTTGATGGGTCTGGCAGTTATGTAAGAATAAGTGGTTCATCACTATTAAATTTGGGGTCAGGTTCTGTTTTTGAATCTCCATTTACCGTTGAATATGATTTTTATACATTATCTGCCAGTAAATATCAAAGTATTTTATCAAGAGGAGCTGGTTCAATAAATTATAACACTTCGTCTGGATTAGTTTATAATGCCGGAATTAGTTCATCAAAAATTATATGGGAATATTATACAAATAATACATCAAGTTATTTATTAACAGGGTCTACTAATATCATGGATAATACTTGGTATTCGTATGCAGTAACTTATGATGGAAATATAACTAGATTATATTTAAACGGTGTTCTTGAAAATAGTGTTAGTAATTCAATTTATAATTATCCATCTACTTTATTATCGTCACTTACATCATCATTTATTGGAAGATTGGTAGATACATCAAGCAATGATTTTTCAGGATATCTAGATAAATTTAGAATCACTACAGGAATAGCAAGATATACATCAACTACATATGTAGTGCAATCTTCAAGTTATCCAATTTCCGCAGGCGTTTTGATTGGTGTAAATTATTGTAATTCTAATATATTGAATATAAGATTTGTAAGTGGTTCAATAAGTGCATCAAATTTAATATTACCAACAGGATCAAACGATTTAACATCATCACAAGATATATTAGTAACAAATATTACAAAAAGTGCAGATAATGGATATTTAAACAATCTTGATAGTGGATCAAATTTGATTAAAGGAACGGATGGTATAGTTAATAAAACGATATATACAGGCGATTTATATTTTTCCGATGTAAGTATCAATACTGAAGGATTGATTAAACGAACCATTTTACGAGGATCAAATACAACAATTACAACTAATACTTCTGAATTTATCCCGACCGTAAATAAAACATACACATATGAAGTTGATTATAACTATATGTTTAACCAAGAAATTGACAGTGTATTAACTATAGATACTGCATATGATTTACCGACAGGATTTAATATTTCAACAAACGGAAAAAATATTGTTGGTTATGTTAATTTTACAGATACAAAAACAGTGATAGTAAAATTATCGGACGGTACCATTTATAATATAATTATAAAACCAATATTCTTCAAAAGAAAGTATATTTATTGATATGACAAATTTAATACCTTATTTTAAAAGATATCAAAATAACACAGGATTTAATGTTTTCAATGAATCAGGATCAATGACAATACAACAACCATATAATCCTGGGACAGGGGATATATTTCATTCACAAGAAGAAATATATCAATATGTTACTTCAAGTGTAATGACAATACCTGGATACAATCCAATAGATGACTTAACTGATGTATAATGAGAAAATTATCTACAGATTTAATAAAGTCTGGTAGTTTTACTGGAAGCTTTAGTGGTAGTGTAATAGGAACTATTACATCTGCTAGTTTTGCATCTACCGCAAGTTATCTTCTTAATTCATTTTCTTTAACTACTGGTTCCAGTTATCCTATTACAAGTAGTTGGTCAAATAACAGCATATCAAGTAGTTTTAGCAATACATCGATTAGCAGTAGTTATTCTCTTACATCTAGTAATTTAAGTCCTGTTGCACAAGATTTAATACCAATTAGTAATTCATTATATAGTTTAGGATCGCCTACTAATAAATGGAAAGATTTGTATGTTAGTACCGGCAGTATTTATATTGGCAATGTAGTCTTAAGTACATCCGGATCAACATTATATGCAGATGTTCAACCAATAGTTACTCTTAATACTGCCTCAGGTCAAATTGAAATAAGTGGCATGAGTGCCAGTTTGAGTGCTAGTTATTCTAATACATCTAGCATTGCTTTAAATGCTATTAGTTCTAGTTATAGTTTATCAGGAAGTTATGTAAAAAATGCAGATATTTCTCAAACATCTACAAGTGCTAGTTATTCCAATACATCCAGTGTTGCGTTAAATGCTATTAGTAGTAGTTATGGTTTAACTTCTAGTTATTCATTTTTTGCAAATGATGCTAATAATTCATCAACATCTACTAGTGCTAGTTATAGTTCCACTGCATCTGTTGCTTTAAATGCGTTAACATCAAGTTATATAAATGTTGCGACAAATGCAGTTAGTAGTAGTTATGCTAGTACTGCTAGTATTTCGGTGAGTTCTTCATTTGCTGCTACATCCAGCTACAATTTAAATAGTATCAGTAGTAGTTATTCAACATTTGCAGTATCTTCTAACAGTGCAACTTCAGCAAATACTGCTACTAGCGCAAGTTATGCAACTGTTGCTGGTAGTTCGACATCATCAACTACTGCTAATAGTGCAACAAGTGCGTCATATTCATTAAGTTCAAGTTATTCAATAAATTCTACTACTGCAACGAGTTCTTCGTTTGCGTCAACTGCAAGTTACAATTTAAATTCAATCAGTTCAAGTTTTTCTGTAAATTCTTTAACTGCAAGTTATGTTGTAAATAGTGTTAGTAGTTCATATGCATTAACTGCTTCATATGCATTAAATGCCGGAAGTGGTGGCGGTTCGTCTTCTACATCCAGTTTAATTGGACAAACATTTGTACCAACTGCTTCTGTAAGTCAATTATCATTAACACAGAGTGTAAGTAACAATGATCAAATTTTAGTAATATTAGACGGTCTAGTTCAATCCAGAACAGGCAGTTATACTGTTTCAGGTTCAACTTTAACTTTAACAGAAAATGCTGATTCTGGTTCTATTATTGATATAAGATTTTTAGCCGGTTCATCAAGTGGAGGATCGTCTGTTAGTAGCAGTTACGCTTTAACATCTAGCTTTTCTACAACAATCGCTCCTAGAACTGCAATTTATAGATACGGTACAACAAGTGTTGTAAATCCTGGTTCGTATGCATATACAATAATAAAATATGATACTGCGGTTACAGATTCTACTGGATGGTATGATAATACAAATGGCAGATTTACACCAACTGTATCTGGATGGTATCAAGTATCTGCTGGAGCAAGAGTTTATAGTAGTGGTACTTCGGAAGGTTATTTAACATTACTTAAAAACGGAACTGAACTTGGTAGTAATGGTGGATTTGGTACGGTAAATGGATTTCTATCAATGTTGGTTTATTTCAATGGAAGTACTGATTATCTACAATTATATTCTCGTACTCAAAATGCAATTACAAATGCACAAAATTCATCAAACGCACCGTTTACTATGGTTTATATGACATCATAATATATATAATAATATGCCATTTACAAGATTACGACAATCATTAATACAGCCAAATGGATCTATAACAGGTTCTTTATTAGGAACTGCTAGTTACGCTGTAACATCATCGTATGCAATGAATGGTGGTAGTGGAGGTGGTTCAACACCTGTTGTAAGTGTAGCCAGTTTAAATAATCAAACAATATTGTATAACTTCAGCAGTTCACAAGAAGCTACAATTACAGGTTTGACGCTCACAAATAATAACTGGGGAATCAATGTAGTTGAAGAATGGAACAGTGGCTCTGGTGACATTTACTATCCAAGTTGTAGCTTATTGATGCATTTTAGTGGCAGTAACAACAGTACAACTTTTATAGACAATAGCCCAAATAATCTTACAATTACATCAAATAATGGTGCTAAAATCACATCGTCTATTAGTAAATTTGGTGGCACAAGCGGATTTTTTGACGGTACAAATGATTATTTAACATTACCGTCTACAATTACATTTACTGGCGATTTTACAATAGAAACATGGGTATATTGGGCAGGTGGATCATCATTTATACAATATGCAGGCATAATTTCTAATCGGACTGGCAACGGTGTTTTTGCACCAATTTATATACAAACCACTTCAGGAACATTAGAATCTGGAAATTGGGGTATTTCAGGTTATGTAGGATCAGCCCTTGTTATTACAGCGGGTGTATGGAATCATGTGGCATTAGTTAGATCCGGTACAACATTGCGCTTTTATATAAATGGTGTACAAGATGTTAATACCGGAAGCGTTTCAGGTACACTAACTGCTAGCAATTTGACAATAGGATCATCAGCTATTCCACAATATTGGAACGGTTACATTGATGAATTAAGAATTACTAGAGGTATTGCTAGATACACTGCTAGTTTTGCAACACAATCAATTGAATTTCCAAATCAATTGCCGCAATATGAAACAAAATATATTGGTTTAATTGGAGGACTTAATGATACAGGATCAGATTATGGTGTTCAAAAATTAGACGATACATCTTTAAAGATAAGAAAGATGACTGCATCAGGTACACCTGTAAGTGGTTCGCCTTTTCTAAGTTCATCGGTAGATAGGGTATATGTTAATGTATTGAATTATAGTAATGTAAGTGTAGGTTCACCATTATTGGGACAAACATTTACCGCAGTAGGAAGCACATCCAGTTACGCATTATCAAGAAGTGTTGTAAATGCATATGAAATTGTTGTAGCAGTAGACGGTGCAGTACAATCATTCAACAATGCTTATACGGTTACTAGTTCAACCATCAATTTTACAGAAAGTATACCGTCAGGATCTTTGGTTGATATCAGATTCTTAACTACACCAAATGTTAATAGTGCAAGTTATGCATTGACATCATCATATGCACTTAATGGTGGCAGTGGTGGTGGAACAACATTAACTACAGGTTCAACATATCCGATTACTAGTAGTTGGAGTAATAATGCCATTACAGCTTCATATGCATTAAATGGTGGTTCTGGTGGTGGTACAGGATCAACTGTAATTATTTACGATGTATTATTAAATAATCTATATGACAATGTTCTATTAACTTATGAAAGAAAACCAGAACAATTAATTTCAATTGTATCAAATGATTATGGTACACAAGCAGATGGTACAATAACAATATCCACCGCAAAAAATATATCCACAGATACAATCGCATCGGGTAGAGCTGTTGCAGATGGTATTGCTTATTTGGTTACCGCAATTACATCTTCAACATCCACATCAAATATTACCGTATCTGGTTCTTCTGTTACAGGTATTGCGGTTGGAGATGAAATGTTGTTGATAAATATACAAGGTGATACAACTAATTTTGGTAATGTTGGTAACTATGAATTTTTAAGAGTGTCTGGCAT
>Ga0208487_1000167_pt1 | contig 16487 bp, 6 predicted proteins | sample LakMenEpi21Sep12_FD_150723 | JGI IMG/M metagenome (GOLD analysis project Ga0208487, IMG submission 150723) | Freshwater microbial communities from Lake Mendota, WI - 21SEP2012 deep hole epilimnion (SPAdes) | ecosystem: Environmental > Aquatic > Freshwater > Lake > Epilimnion/Euphotic zone ...
CGGCGGTGTAGCACGATCTATTCGGTGCGGGGCTTATGGCAATCGCCCGCGGCTTGCGCCTGAGCGGCTCACAGGGCGTCGCCGCCTGTAGGTGAGCTAACCAGCGCAAGTGATTGTGGGATTTAAGAAATACCGGGGACAGTTCCCGAGTTTTTTCATTGCCGATTGGGCTGAAGAGCGATGCTGGCGCATCGCGAACAGAAAAGGGGGGGTGGTGCTGGTGCCTGATTCCGGTGGCTTACGCACACCGGCAGAGATGTGCCGCCCGCTGGGCTGAAGACAAACAGCCGGATCTCTACGGGAGATCCAATACCCTAAACTGCCTTGCGCGCGGTCGCCCCTTATCCAAATTTTGGTGACAGGCACATGACAAACGGGGGAAATCAAGTTGCTAGGTAGAATTCGACTCCGGTGTCCACCAGTCCTGGGCTATCGCAGTTGAACCGATCCAAAGCCCCCTCCGCCGGGCGTCATGATTCGTATCCGCTCGCCTGCTTTTAGGCGAAGTTGACACGAACCCTCCAGTCGTCGCTGCTGATCCCCTGTCCCTATCCACCAATTCTCTCCAGGCAATCCAGACTCCCCCTCCTGGAGTCCATAAGGGCCAGCGTCTCCCCTGCGGCTCGTTACCAAGGATACCTCCAGCGGCTCGAGCGCCATCACCTCGCGCACCATCCCAGAGCCACCTTCGTAATGCCCCTTGCCACCACTAGAACGACGCACCCCAAAGCTTATCACCCGCACCGGATAGCGACTCTCGAGAACCTCAACATCTGTCAGCCGAGTGTTGGTCATGTGGGAGTGCACCGCATGTGCTCCTGGACCAAACTGGCTAGCTCCCGTCCCCCCTCCAATCGTCTCGTAGTACCCAAAGTGCGAGTTTCCAAACAGAAAGTTGTTCATCGTGCCTTGGCTTGCCGCAGCCAACCCGAGTGCCCCCCAAAGCACATCGACAATGCGCTGGCTCGTCTCGACATTGCCACCTGCGACCGCAGGCCAGTGCTCCTTTGGCCCTTTACCCCTAGGATTCAAGATTCCCGGCGGAATCTTCAATTCGACCGCTCGCATCACCCCGGAATTCAAAGGCATCGAATCCCCAATCGCGCAGCGGATCGTGTACATGACCGCTGCGGTGACTATCCCCGGATTCGCGTTGAGATTTCCGATGCTCTCGAGCCCTGTGCCCTCGAAATCTACCACCAATCGCGCGCCGCTTGGCACTGCCCCGATCCCACCCTGTTGCTCTGTAACCTGTTGTTTGGTGATGCGAACCGCAATCTGTGTCCGGTCATCCATCGCATCTTCAAAGCGATACTCTGCTTTGGGCAAGGAGTCGATCCAGCGAACCGTTTTGGCCTTGGCCACATCCAAAATCGACTCGAGCATCGTCTGCAGATACTCAACACCCAGAGACTCTGCCAAGGCTTGCATCGCCAATACACCGCGTTGATTGGCCGCCTGCTGTGCCAATAAATCAGCCATATTCTCGGCAACATTGCGAGTCGGATATTGCGCACTCAATAACAATGCTTCGACTCGCTCTGGACGATCGACTCCTTGCTCTGTCCAGTGCATCGGGGGAAGAATCACTCCCTCCTGGCCCAAGCGTGTCGCAGTCGGTGCCATCGAACCGGGCGCGATCCCTCCGATCTCGGCATGATGGGCTCGCGACGCGACAAAGAACGCTGGACGATCCGAACCGTTTTTATCAAATACGGGCGTGACCAACGTCACGTCTGGCAAATGCGATCCACCTTGGTAAGGATCATTCGTGACGAAACTATCCCCAGGGTGCATTCGAGGAAATCGCTCGATCATCGCCTGAACGGTTCGACCCATGGCGCCCAAGTGGACTGGAACATGGGGTGCATTGGCGATCAACTCTCCTCTTGCATCAAATACCGCGCAACTAAAATCACGACGTTGTTTGACATTGACGCTCGTTGCCGTCTGCTCGAGCACGATCCCCATCTGATCGGCGATCGCTGCGATCCGCTGCGCCAATACTTCGCGAAGGACCGGGTCGAACTTGTCCTCATGTTGCCTTTGCAGGTTTTGCTCAACTGGTTTTTTCGCCCGATCGATCCTTAGGGATCCATCCGATTGCATCACCGCTTGCCAACCCGGATCGATGATTGTGGTCGATCCAAGAGACTGAATCAGCGCCGGACCAGCGATCGCAGTCCCTACTGGTATCGATCCTCGATCCCAACGAGTCCCCTGCACCGGCTTCTGGCCGATGACCATCGGGATCGAACGATCGCTCTGGCTCGGTAGATCTTGATTCCTGTCACCCGAATCGGAAACCCCATTGGCCCCCTGGCCAATGGCCAACTCCGGCGAGCCTCCTTGAAGCCACAAGCTTGTAAGCTCCAGCGGATGATCCGGCCGCACAACGCCGAACTTCTCGCGGTAAGCACTTTCGAATCGAGCAGGCCAGCCCTCGGGTTGATCGTCCCAAAAAATTCGCAAGGAACCCTCGCTACCGACATAGCGCAACTCGACCTCGCCCCGATAAATCTGTCGCTCCGCATCGATCCCTTCGCGAGCCAATTCGCCGCTGAGGCGATCGGCGAGTTCGTTGCGGATACGTTCATACTCGCTGGGTTCGACCTGACTCAAAGGCCGGTAGATTGGATAGCTCGCCGAGCGTGTGACCTGAGCAAGCCCCATGCCCAAGGCGCTTAGCAATCCGGCCTCGGGAGGATCGATGATCCGATCCATGTCTAGCAACTGAGCAATTTCGCAGATGTGCTGACCTGCCGCCCCACCAAAGCCGACCAAGACATGATCGCGAGGGTCTGCTCCTTGCTCGATACTGATGGCTCGAACGGCCGCTGCCATCTGCTCGTTTGCAATCCGTCGTAGACCCTCGGTCAATCGTCCTGCATCCATCGACTCAAACAACACATTGCCCCGAACCTGATCGAGCAACTCATTCAATCGCTCCGTGGAGGACTCTCGATACAGTGGGATCGGGAATGCCTGTGGGTCGATCCGCCCCTCGAGAAGATTCAAATCCGTAATTGTCAGCGGCCCACCGCGTCCATAACATGCAGGACCTGGATCGGAACCAGCACTCTTAGGACCCACTCTCAGTTGTACACCATCAAAACTGCAGATACTACCCCCCCCGGACGCGACTGTGTGGATCGCAAGAGTCGGAATGCTCATCCGCACGCCCGCCTTGATCGTCTCATACTCAAGTTGCAAACGCCCATCGATCCGACACACGTCCGTCGATGTCCCACCCATATCCAATCCAATCAACTTCGGTGCATCGTATTGCTTAGCGATCGCTTGCAAGGCCACCGCACCACCTGCCGGACCGGATAACACAAGCTCCTTGCCCGATGCATCTCGGGCATCGATCAATCCACCGCTGCTGGTCATAACCCGAAACCAACTTGCAGTGTCTTCGCAGAACTGGTCTCGCACTGAGCTTAGATACCGACGCACCACCGGGGTCAAATACGCATCGACGAGGGTCGTTTCGCCGCGTGAAACCGCGCGGATCACCGGCGCGACTCGACTCGAACAAAACACCCACTGAAAACCAAGCTCCATAGCCAACTCGGCCACTTGCTGCTCATGGCTCGAATTGCGATAAGCGTGCAGGAAACAGATCGCAAGCGACCGAATCCCCACCCCGAGCAAACCCAAAAGTTGCTCGCGAGCTTGGACAAGATCCAGCGGAACAAGCACGCGGCCTTGAGCATCGAGTCGCTCGCGAATCCCAGCCGAAATAGCGTACAGATTGCTCCTTTTCGAAACGCAAATCGCAAAAAGCTCCGGCCGCTCCTGGTATCCGATCTCAAGCAAATCCTCAAAGCCCTCGGTGGTGAGCAATGCAGTCGGCTCGCCAGTTCGCGTCAGCAAGGCATTGGTAGCTCGCGTTGTGCCTAAGCGAATGTCTAGCCTCGGCAAAGGTTCGCTCAATGGGACTCGAAGCATCAAGCGTGTAGCTAGCACTGGAGCTTCGAGACCAGAAATCAATTCATACCCTACCATCGAATTAGCCAGTTGCATGCGCGACCCACCAAGGTCGTTACTGCCAAGGATTTTCCAATCCGACACGACGAATCGTCCGGTCGATCCATCGAATTCCTTACAGATCGCTTGGGCTACCGCTTGCCGATCCGCATCGAACAAAACCACTCTGCAGGAGGCCCAAAAACCTTCGGGCTGACCGACACAGCGAGCATCGATCCAAGCGTTCGGATCGCACCATCGATCGATGTGTCCAGGCATGCGTCCGTGCGATAAGACTTTGAGCCGCTGGCGCTGACCGAGCGGATCGGTAACAAAGCAGTCGGTGAATGTCCCACCGACATCGCACCAAACTTGATATTTCCCACTCATCGATTTCCTCCTCTCCTGATCTGTCCGATCTGTCCGATCTGTCCGATCTGTCCGATCTGTCCGATCTGTCCGATCCGTCCGATCCGTCCGATCCGTCCGATCATTCCGCCAGATAATCCCCCCAGAGGCCGTCGCTCAGGACCAAGCCCGAGCGAGTCAGTCGGACATAGGTTCCCGCACGCTCTATCCAGCCATGCCCGATGTGCCTATCCAAAGTTGCTTCGAGTTCATCGCCGATGGGCTTGGGTATGCTCATCTTGAACTCCTCCCAAGCGACGCCTCGGCGTTGCCTCATTCCGAAAACGAATCGCTCGCGCCCTTGCTGATCTTCGCTCAATTCATCCCGTTCTTGGATCGGCGAATGTCCCGATTCGATCCGTCGGAGGTACTGAAGCGTCGCGCGATGATTCACGTAGCGAGTGGTCCCTACGTAGCCCGCTGCGCTCGGACCGAACCCCCACCATCGCTCGGAGTTCCAATACGCTTGGTTGTGCCGGCATTCCTGGCCCGGCCGAGCGAAATTCGAAATCTCATACTGCTCGATCCCGGCAGCCCCGAGCAGATCGATCGCAAGGTTGTACATGTCGAGTTCGATCTGCTCATCGACTTTCGATATTTTTTTTCGCTGCAATTCGCCATAGAACCGTGCACCTTTCTCAATTGTCAGCCCGTAGGTCGACACATGACCGATGCCGCAGCCGATGGCCTGACGCAAATCGTTTTCCCATTGCGCGAGCGTCTCACCGGGCGCGGCGAAAATCAAATCAAGTGAAACTCGCGGCATGTGCGATGCGGCCAACTCGATGGCTCGCAACAACTCCTGCGCTGTATGGTCGCGTTCGAGCGACTGGAGCTTGCGATCCTGAAACGATTGACCGCCGATGCTGACTCGATCGATCCCAAGTCCACGCCACAGGACCAAGTTCGCTGAGGTGATGTCTCGCGGATTGGCTTCGATCGTCCATTCCTGATCGCCATGGACTGGCAACCAAGTCCGAATCCCTGTAAGGAGTCGTTCCATCGCTGCTTGGCCAAGGATCGAGGGTGTACCGCCGCCTAGGAAAAGGGTCTCGACAGGCTGTGGGGCTTGCAACCAGGACAATTCCTTGAGAATCGCATCGACGAATCGTTCGTGTAGATCCTCTCGGTTAGCCAGCAGTGAAAAATTGCAATAACCGCATCGTCGATAACAAAACGGCACGTGCAAATACGCCGCGACGGGCCGAGGACCAGCCTTAGCCAATTCCAGTGCCAGAGGTGGGTGATCGGTAGAGAGCATAAGTTGCAGGACACAAGGACGCTGCGAATTACTTGGGAAGGTTGCCGGTAAGGATTGCAAGGTACTGCAGAAACACCATGAAAATCACCGTAATGATCATCGCTGCGATCATGAACCAAATGAGAAATCCGGCCGCAACAGCCAACTGCTTGAGCGACACTTGCGCTTTTTCTCGATACTGACCTGCTAGCCGCTCAAGCGATTCGCTATCGGCCCCGCTAAGCTCTCCGACTTCGAGCGTCTGAATGAAATCCTCGGGCAATCGATTGGGTATCGCGAAACTCTCCGATAGCGCCCTGCCCTGCTCAATGCCTGATTCGATGTCGGACAAGCCTGCGATGTAGTAATAGTTGCCGGTGCTCAAGACCGCATCGCGCACACTCCGTTTGGCTTCGACTCCCGCACCGAGCATCATCGATAAGGTCATCGACAAGCGTGACATAGCGGTGTTCGTAAACACAGGCCCTATCACAGGGACGTTGCGGACCAACGGAACGAGCGTTTGATGGCAGTTGAACCAGTTCTTCCAAACCCCGATGACAATAGTCCCTAGCACCACCGCGATGAGCATGAGGATGCTTAGGAATATCAGCACCCCTTGGCCTCCTCGCAAGCCAACTCCTGTGATATCGAAAGGTTTTTCGCCCGGCCCACCGGCTTGAAAAAAACCATTGATGAAAATCATGCCACAGATGATGGCGATGGCGAGCAACAACTGGATCACCGGCGCGGTGATTTGAGAGATAAAGTCTTGCCGAGTTCGCTTAAGATCCAAATAGTAGTCCGACATGTATCCAAGGACTCGATCGACTTGTCCGGACTCTTCACCCGCAGCGATCATCTTGATCAATAGCGGAGGGAAGAATGGTCTTTGGAACTCCATGGCTTCGGAAAAACTGTGCCCTTGGCGAATCTTATCGGCCGTATCCTTGGCCGCCTCCTTGTACTTGACCGACCCGACCTTGGACTCTGTTTCCAAAAGACGCAATGGATCGACCCCGGCTCGAAGCCCCGTCGAGAGCCGATTGCAGAAGTGATAAAGCTGCCCGAGAGAGGCTGCGCCGAAGGTCCTTTCGAAAATCGAACCGGTTCCTGGAAGCTTTGGAGGATTCTTGCCAACGCTAGACATTAGATTTTTCCATCCAGGAGGGTTGGGGGATCTTTTCCGGCTTTTCCTCAAGCTACCGCCGAGCGACTGCCGAGTGTGAAGAAAACAGGATTGTAGCGATTCTACCCAAGGAATGGATAATGCAAGAGCAACATTGTGCAGGCAATCACGCCCCGACCGCCACGCCGCGAGCCGACCGTGGCAAGACCCTTCGAGCAAGCCTCTGTGCGGCCGCGCTCTTGGGGCTGAGTGTCTCGGGATGTGCCTCGCAGTCGTCGAATCGCTTTGGCGGTCTTGCGATGCCTAAACTTGGCAAGTCCGACACTGCTGCATCGATGGGATCCTCGATCGCTGGCACAGGACAGACGGTCAAGAACCAGCTTTCATCGGTGGGATCTGCGGTTTCATCGGCCTATAGCAAAACAAAGACCGCCATCGCCGCCCCCTTTAGTCCCGCTTCGACTTCGTCGATGGATACCCCTGAGAGCGAAAGCAAATCCACGGCCAATCCGCTGAGCATCGCTCCGAAGACCCTCGTCTTTCAGGGGAACTACTTCGAATCCCAAGGCAACTACACCAAGGCTCTCGACAGCTACTCCCGAGCGTTGGAAACCGAGCCGAAGAACGCCATCGCTTTGTTGAGCATGGCTCGACTTTACGACCGGCAAAAGGAATCGGGCAAGTCCATCGAGTTCTATCAGAAAACCATCGAGGCGGCTCCCAGCAACGCCGATGCCTGCATGGAGCTAGGCAAACTTTACGCAAAGACCGGAGATCTCGCATCGGCGAAAACGCACTTGAGCAAAGCAGTCGAACTGCAACCGAACAATAAATCGTACCGGCAAGCTCTGGCCGGGGCTCTGCTCGATGCAGGTGACGCGACTGGTTCGATGTCCGAACTGTCGCAGTGCGAATCCCCAGCAATGGCCCAATACCAAATGGCCTATTTGCACTTCCAACGCAAAAACATTCCCGCCACCCAACAGCATCTGTCCGAAGCGCTCAAGATCGATCCGAATCTCAAGCCCGCACGCGACCTCCTGACCAGCATCGGTGGAGCAGCCAATATCGACCAACTCGTCGATCGAGGGCGCCAGGTCAGCCAGCAAGCCAGCGGTATCTACCAACAAGCGGGAGTATTGGCCAACGGAATCTCCAGCGCATGGAACGGCGTTCCGGAAGTCGCCTCTCAAGCTAGCGTACAAGGTGTGCCTAGTGTGACGACACCGGCTGCGAACCTCCTAGGGATTCCCGTGGCCCCTTTGCCGAGCAATCCTGCGGTACCCACGGCCCAGTCGAGCGAAGAAGCCGTTCGCGTCCGGCTAGGGGAATAAAACCACGGAACTGCCAGGAGTTAAACCACGGAATTGCCGGGGATAAAACCACGGAACACACCGAACACACGGAAGTGCCGGGGATAAAACCACGGAACACACCGAACACACGGAAGTGCCGGGGATAAAACCACGGAACACACCGAACACACGGAAGGGCCTTTTTTCCGTGTGTTCCGTGTGTTCCGTGGTTCAGGTATTTGGTGGTCAATGCCTTGATCGCCAACCTCAACAGTGATCGAATCTAAGCTATCATGAAGGGTCGGTCGATCAAGAGGTTTACCTGAAGAGCCACCCCTCTGCTAAATGCTTCGCCCATGAACACCAAACAACTGCCTTATCGAAACAGAGCTAGGTCGCACGACTTGAGCCCCAAACGTTTGCTGGCCTGGATCTGTACTTGCCTAGTCTCTTTGGTGAGCGTTTGCACAAGTCCGGCTAGCACATTGGGACAGGACTCCGTGACCCCGGCGGATGTGCAACAAGCGATCGACGAACTGCTTCAGTACTTTCGTCGTACGCAAAATCGCCAAGCCAAGGATGGACCTATAGGTGCTTGGCAGGGCCATCAGGACCAGAACACCGGCCTGACGAGCTTGGTCGTCCTGGCCTTGCTCAGCGCAGGTCGCAAGCCGAGCGATCCTGAAGTCGCTCGTGCTTTGGATTACATTCGGGGCGAAAGGCCCATGCAGGTTTACGAAGCGAGTTTGCAGGCCATGGCGATGTGTGCGGCCGAACCGGGTCGGGACCGAGCATTGATCGAACGAGATGTCCAGTGGTTGGTCCAGGCCCAACAAGACGATGGCGGGTGGGCTTATCGCCAGGACCGAGGCGCTTCGGACGAATCGAATTCCCAATTCGCTGTTTTGGCCTTGTGGGAAGCCAGCCGTATCGGGATCGAGATCCCTGCTCAGGTGATCCAAAACGGTCGGAGATACTGGCTAGAGAAAATGAATAACTCGGGGACCTGGGGATACCCAGGAGAGCCCAAACCGCGGGGCAGCATGACGTGTGCCGGGATCGCATCGATGCTGATCCTCGAGGATTCTGCGGCCACGCAGGACGCAAGTGCGCAAGGCAACCTGATCCAGTGCTGTAGCCCCGGCGGTCGACAGGAATACGATCTAGAGAAATCTCTGGATTGGCTCGCGAAGAACTTTTCCGTGACCCAGAATCCTGGTTACGGCGACTGGTATCTGTACTACATGTACGGACTCGAGCGGGTCGGACGGCTTACAGGACAGCGATTCATCGGCGAGCACGATTGGTACCGTGAGGGATGCGACGCAATCGTCGGTCCCAAAAACTCTCGGCTCATGGGAGTCACCCAAGGCTCCGGGGCGCTGAATCCTCAGGCGGCCCGGGCGATGGCTCTGCTGTTTCTGAGCAAAGGCAAGCGCCAAGTGGTCATCGGCCACTTGCAACATTCCCCCGAACCGAGCAGTCGGGATTGGAATCGCCACAGGCGAAGTATTCAGCACCTCACAGGGCATATCGAATTGGCATGGAAACGGGACCTTGCATGGCAAACGCTCCGTCTTCAACGGGCTAGTCTTGTCGACCTGCTTGAGACCCCGGTCCTTTTCATCAGCGGTAGCGACGAGTTTGTTCTTTCGGCCCAGCAACGCAAGATGCTCAAGGACTATGTGGACCAAGGTGGATTTATCTTCGCCGAAGCCTGTTCCCAAGACGGCTGCAACGGAGCGGCCTTCGACGTCTCGTTCCGTCGTGAAATGGAGATGATCTTTGACAAACCTTTCCAAAAGCTACCACCGAACCACCCTGTTTGGAGCGCCGAGGCGAGACTCGATCCGGGTGCGTTGCCCGAAGGATTTTGGCTCTACGGCATCGACGCTTGTTGTAAAACCAGCGTCATCTACAGCCCGATAAGCCTGACTTGCCGCTGGGAACTCTCGAAACCTTATGGAGCGAAACCTCAGTATTCCAAGGTCGTTTCTACGGAGCTGGACAATGCGGTCAAAGTTGGCCTCAATGTCGTAGCCTATGCCACGGGCCGTGAACTCAAAGACAAACTCGAGGCGGTCCAGATCGTTCAAACCGATTTAAATCGCCAGGTCCTCGAACGAGGAACCTTGACCTTGCCGAAGATCATGCACAGCGGCGGTGGGGACGAAACCCCGAAAGCCCTAGGCAACCTCATCGAGGTCTTTCGCAGGGAAACCAAAGCGATGGTCGATCCCAAGACGCCCAAGCTCTCAGCCTCAAGTCCCGACCTTGAAAAGTATCCGCTTGTTTATATCCACGGCCGGAACAAATTCGCTTTTTCACAAGCCGAACAAGATGGACTACGCAACCATTTCATCAATGGTGGGATGGTCCTCGGGGACTCCATTTGCGGATCTGAGGAATTCACCAAATCGATGCGCGAGGAATTCAGCAAGTTGTTCCCAGATGCCAAATGGCAACTTCTACCGGCCGACCACCCCTTGTTCCTCAAAGATGGCCCCGGCGGATACGACCTTCGCAACGTGAGTCTGATCGATCCGGGTCGAGGCGATGTGGACTTGGCCAAAGCCAAGCGGGAGGGGCCCGCCGAGATCGAGGCGTTGGAATGGAACGATCGGATCATTGTTTTGTTTTCACCCAACGACTTGAGTTGTGCGATGGAAAGCAAGCATTCCCTTCAATGCCGAGGGTACGTGCGAGAAGATGCATTCCGCATCGGGATCAATCTGCTGCTGTATTCCCAGTTGCACTAAGACGGCAAAGGCGTTTGGGAAATCAAACGTCAACGATCTGCTCTTCGTTCAGCAGCACGAGTGTTACTTGTACCATCTCGGGGTGCAACGAAAACTGCTTGCACAGCACCTTACGATAGATCTGAAGTTGAGAAGCATGGTGTTCTTGTCGTTGGGCAAGCCAAGTGGGTACATCAAGACCCGCGGGTTTCGTGTCGGTCTTGTAATCGATGATCTCGGCTCGAACCACTCGGTCTTGATCCCACCCCAATACGCACCGATCGATGACACCTCGAATCAACTGACTATCGATGGAGACGAGGAATCTGCGTTCATTCGTCACATCGAGTTGTAGGGGGGCCGGTTGGTGCCAAGCTTCATAACGTTTTTTGCTGAAGACTTTTCGTATTTCGGGAGATTCGCAGTATCGAAGAAATCGCTTGACCTGTTGTTCGAGTTGCAACTGCATCATCTCGTCCTTGGTCAGCGCGCTTGCAGCGATGCTGAGCAACTGATTTTTGTCTGGATGAAAATCCTCGATCCACGTCCGAACTTCTTCAAACCAGCGATGGATCACTTTGCCGATTACCGTCGCTGCGTTGTCATCGGGTTTCCAGTAACCGACTAGCGACTCGAGCGTCGCGGGCTTGATCTGCTGGCTCGGAGCGATCCATTGGGGGTTTCGCAGCAAGGTGTCTTCGAGTCTGAGCTCCAGCCGCAGCGGGGCCGTCTCGGTTGGGTTGGTATCGGTTTCTGGTTGGGGCGACAAGATCGCAGGTGCTTGCTTTTCAACCCAATCGGGCGTGCCATGGCGATAGAGCATCACGCCTGGCTCATTGGAGTTTTGATCGTTGGCGAATACCGAGTGGAGAGCAGAGCCCCATTGCTTGACGGGATTCTTGTTGGGGCTCGCATAGAGGTAGAGCGCATGGCGAGCACGCGTCAGGGCTACGTAAAACAAGCATAGGGCTTCGCCCAGTTGCTGGTAGCTCGCTTCTTGGCAGGCGACCTGCCACTCGATTGGCAAATACGGATAGAGACTTCGATTGACATTCCGCAGGATACTGATCGGTGGACCGGTGCGAGTGTCGCGCATGGCGATCAGTCGCGGTGCTTGGCGAACGATCGGTTGGTCGATTGCAGGAATAAAAACCGCATCGAATTCGAGTCCTTTGGATTGGTGGATGGTCATCACGCGCACGACGCTTTCGGATTGAGTAGCGACGCGCGTACTGGCGAGTCGATCGACAAACTCATGGACCAACGTCTGCTTGGCGGCATCGAATCGGTACGCTTCGTCGATCAATTGCAGCAATCGCTCCTGATCGCGGCCGGTGCAAAAGGGTGCAAGATGGTTGACCATCGCGCTGACGGTTCGACCGAAGCCCAGCGTATCGAGTCGATCGCGAAGATCCGTCGAGATGCTTGCAGCATCGCTTAAGGTCTCTTGATTCCAGAACGATTTCAAGGGTGAGTGGATCGTATGGAAATAAGCGAGGGAGTCCCCTGGGTGTTCGGCAAGCTTGAGCGCACTTTGGATCACCAGCACCGGTGCTGTATCGGTCAGGGGGTTGCCCCCTTCTTGGCTAGCCTCAACCCCACGATCGCGAAGAAGCGAAATCATCTTGGCCACATCGGCATTGGTCCGCGTGAGGACTCCGATGGTGATTCGATCGCTTCGTCGATGCAACTGGGCGATCGCATCGGCGATGTCCAAATCGATATCGGTCTGGACGGTCCGCTTGGCCCGGGAGTCTTTGCCGGCCGAGTCTTTGCCGGCCGAATCGACCGTCGAGGCGTCTATGGGTGGCACTTGCGTCGCAGTTGGGGTTGGGACCTCAGGGGTACGGTCTTGGGCATTCCAGAATTCGACGACGCCCAGCAGGTCGGTTTTCGCGGTGGAATGGTCGATGAAATAACGATCGACCCAAGCCGAGACGACTGGGTGTTGCATGTCCTCGGTCCGTTTGGTGCTGTCTTCTGCGAGGTAATTGGGATGTTTCGCCAGTCCATGGAAAACCTTGTTGACAAACTCCATAATCACCGGAGAGCTACGGAAACTCTCGGAGAGCTTTTGCTGCTTGATGTTCTGAACCTGTTCGCCTACCGATTCGAGGATTTCCGAGACTCCACCTCGCCAAGCATAGATGGCTTGTTTGGTATCGCCGACGACGAAAAACGAGGTTCGCTTCGAGCCCTTGGCCTTTTGGGATACGATCGCCTCAGCGAAGGGCTTGAGAATTTGCCATTGGTTGGGCGATGTGTCTTGAAATTCGTCCAAGAGCAAGTGATCGATGGAGCTATCCATGCGATGGCTGATGCTTTGCATCTGTGGCAAAGGACCTTGGTCGCCCGTTTTTTGCTGTTCCTCGAGCAGCGATCGCATCCACTGGGCGAGTCGTTCGGCGATATCTGAAAAGGTCACGACCCGCCTGGTTTGTTTGAGTTTCTCGAGCGTGCGATGGTACTCCTTGAGCAAACTGTGGGAGGCATCATTTTGAATTTTTCGGATGGTCAGAAACTCGGTCTTGGCCTTGGCCAGCAGGGTTCTCAGAAGATTGACCAACTGCGGATCGATGTCTGCCTTGTAGTAGACTGGCTGGGAGTCTAAGCAGGCAGACACGATGGTCAACCCTAGAAAATCGTCCCACTGTTCGGAGCGAAATGCGGCGAGTGCTTTGTTTTTTGCTTCCTGCTGCCGGGTGTTCTTGAGTTCGAGGGATTCGAGGGCTCTGGTCGCTTGAAGGACTTGCTCTGGATCGGGACCTTTGGGGACCTGGATCTTTGCCCAAGCTTCCTCGGGGGCTTGGCGGTACAACTCGTAGGCATCGGTGATGAGATTTTCGACTTCAACGCGAACGCCACGGACGGCCATGCCTTTGGAGAGTTGGTAGACCAAAGTTCTAAGTTGCTGATGGTCGATGCTATCGAAGAGTTGCGTGACTGCATCGCGGATGAGGATATGTTCCTGTGCGGTATCGACCAGGGTCCAGCCTGGTGGGAGTTTGAGTTCCAGCGCGAAGGATTTAGCTAACTGGGAGTAAAAGCTGTCGAGGGTACTTACGCGGAATCGATGCAGGTGGGAGCACAATCGCGAGAGCTGGTAGCGCGCATGGGCTTGGGAAATCTTCATCGGCGCGATGATCGACTCGACGCGATGGAGCCCTTGGGGTGTGCGGCTTGCATCGGAGAGCCATTCGAGGATCCGATGCAGGATTTCGCCAGCGGCTTTACGGGTGAAGGTCGTCGCCAGGATCGAATCGAGGGGTTGATCGGTAAAGAGCAACCGCAGCGCGCGGGAGGCGAGCTGATAGGTTTTTCCGGTGCCGGCTGAAGCGAGGATCATGCTCGGTTGAAACCACTCCTCGAGCGGCGTGCCTTCGGCATGCACAGGCTCGACTTGGATCATCTTTGGGAGGATCGGTTCTGGGATACGTTTGGCTGGAATTCCCTTAAGCTTGGGAGCTTGCGTCGCCTGAGGTTCTGCTTGGTCGTTTGCCTGGTCGTCTGCCGGACCGTTTATAGGCTGCTGTTCCAAATCGGAATCCCAGGGCCTGACGACCGTGCGCTGTGTGATGAATCGATAATCATCCCACTCCATAGGAATATCATCGCTCGGTGGCCAGAATTGACCTTGAAGCACCCGATCGGCGATCGCTTTGGCCGACTCGATCGCGCTGCGGTGCTCTTGGGCGGAGAAATTTGCCGAGAGGAATTTCGTTTCGGCGATGTTTTTTGGCAAAAGGATATATCCGAATTGGACTTGGCTCGGATCCATATAGCCGAGGGTCTCGATGAGCAGACCATAGAGAGGGAGTTGCCAATCGGTCCACTGGTCTTCTTGGTTGGGGGTTTTGCGAAGGTGATTTTTTCGGGGCTCCTCGGTGGTATCTCCGGTCTTGTAATCCCAAACGGCCACCTCCCCGGTCTTTTCGTTCACATCGATTCGGTCGATGCGACCGTGGATGACCATCTGTCCGTGCGGTAGTTTCCAGACGATGCCGTTGGAACGATCGACATGGTGTTCGATGTGTTTGATTCTCCAGCCTTGTGCGGCCCAGGCAGCTTGATGTTTGGAGAATTCCCCAAGCCGCAATTTGGCTTGTTCGACCTGGACGACAAGCGCCGGTGGTAGGGCGGAACCAAATCGATTTTTGACCCAGGCGTCCAGCGCGCTGGATAACCATGCGTCGATCTGTTCGGGGTCGATCGACTCGGCGACGGGCGAATCTTTGAGGCCTTCGAGAACGCTGTGGATCATGTCTCCGAAACCTCCGCCGTCGAGTTCGAGTCGCAGATGCTCGACGGGACTAGCCTTGCAGAGTTTCTTTAAGTAGAAGCGGTAGGGACATTCGCTGTATTTGGTGAAGTCCGTTACGGCCATCGCCCCGAGGCGCTTGGTGGGGTCGGGTCTGGGGATCTGAATATCCGACTGCACGGGTCGCGACTGCCAGCCCGAGGCAAGCTCCACCGATGCGTCTTGTTCGGAGATGAGTTTGGCCACCCGATCGGGGAGTTGATCGGTCGGCACAGCCATCATCAGACGGCTTGGGGTCAGTGGATCGGAGTTGGAGCTGAATCGGTTCATGATGAATTCGACTTGCTCACGGGTGTGCAAGCATGCCATCATGACGTAGGCATCTCGGGCAAAACGCCGTGCGTTGTCGAGCAGCCCGAGTTCGCTTCGGAGACGATTCGGGAGGAACGCATCGGAGTTGACGCTTTCGGGGACCACACCGTCGTGCAGTCCGGTCATCATCAGGACTGGCGCGTCGTCGAGTGCAACGTCGAGCCAACCGAGCATTTCGATGGCAGCGTCATCGGCAAGGGGAGGAATCTGGACACCTTGAAGCTGTTGTTGCAGCCAGGCGAGGGCTTCGGGAAGCTCGATTTGAAGATTCAGCTTGGGTGGAATATTCGCTAAACGATCCAACACGGCATTGATCTCGCGACATCCCCTGAGGATCAGATGGCCGACCGGTTCGTTTCGGTCGACCGATTCGAGTTCCGATAGATCCAGGAAGAGTTGTCGCAGGGGATGGGCCCAAGCGTCGAGGGTTCGTTTTCCGCTGCGCAGGGGTTCGAGCCATCGATCCAAGGCTTCGACGACCGCGACAAAGACATCGCGATTGGCCGCTTCGGGCCATTGGGGTACCCAAACGCTTCGCAAAAGGGTCTTTTGCAGGTACTCGTCGATCCGTGGTAGAAAAGCCGCAGGCAATTGGCCATTTGAGGATTGTGGATCCTCTGGTCTGGGGGCAAGGCGCGCGTGTACCTGTAGCCAGGATTCGATCCATGGGATGCGTATAAGGTTCGAGAAGTTCTGGACGTTGGGGTCGCGCAGGTACTCCTCGATCGCATAGAGGACCTTCATCGGTGGAGTGCCGAAGATGGGGCTGCCCGGTCCGTAGCGCAAGGCGACTTGGTACTGGGCAAGCGTTTCTTGGAGTGCCGGGACGAGGCTCGGATCGGGCACCCCGATGGTGATATCGCGGACCGAACGGGAGTCGCCTAGTTTAGCCAACTGCACGGCCAGCTCGTGGGCTGCTTGAACAGCCGAGGTGCGAACGTGGATTTGATCTTGGTCGATCGGAATTTGCAGGTTCTGCCAAAACGAGGAGCGGAGTGTACCGTCTCGATCAAACCCTTCTGCGAACGACTCGGGGGCTCCGATGAGGACTTGGACTTTCGGTCCGATGGCTGCA
>Ga0208487_1000169_pt1 | contig 16467 bp, 14 predicted proteins | sample LakMenEpi21Sep12_FD_150723 | JGI IMG/M metagenome (GOLD analysis project Ga0208487, IMG submission 150723) | Freshwater microbial communities from Lake Mendota, WI - 21SEP2012 deep hole epilimnion (SPAdes) | ecosystem: Environmental > Aquatic > Freshwater > Lake > Epilimnion/Euphotic zone ...
CACCGTCGACGGGGGTGACTGGTGGTTCAACCTGCGTCCGTCCAACACCGAACCGCTGCTGCGTCTCAACGTCGAAGCCCCCGATGGGCCCGCATGTGCCGACCATGTCCGCGAACTCACCGAACGCATCGTTGACGCCGACGCCGTTGTTCGGGCGAGCGCCCACTCGAGAACTGAGGAACCTGCGTGATGACCCTTGACCCCCAACTCCTCGCCATCGTGGTCTGCCCCGTCGACAAGGGTCCGCTCTACCCGGTGGGCGAGACCCCGTCGGGCGACACGCCCGCCGCCCTGTACAACCCGCGTCTGCGTCGCAGCTATGCCGTGGTTGACGGCATTCCGGACCTGCTTCCCGACGAGGCGACCGAGGTCGACGACGCCGTGCACGCCGAGTACGCGGCGCTGATCGAGTCCGGGGCGACCCAGCCCACCGGCGGCGGGGTCACCACATGATCGACACCCTCGATCTTCGGGGGTCAGCGCTGGGTCTGGCCGACCAGGTGGCTGGCGCTGCCGCAGTGGCGGGAGAGGTTTCGCTTCCCCGTCTGCGAGGCGGTCTGCCCGGCGACGGTCGTGACGTCACCGCCGCCGACATCGACAACGTGGTCGTGCTCGGCATGGGCGGGAGCGGACTCGCCGGTGACGTGCTCGCCTCGGTTGCGGGCCCGTTCCTCTCGGTGCCCGTCGTGGTCCACAAGGGGTATGGCGTCCCCAATTTCATTGATCACCGGACACTGGTGTTCGCCGTGTCGTTCTCGGGTGACACCGAGGAGACCGTGGAAGCCGCCGGTCTGGCGCTCGAGGCCGGAGCGCAGTTTGTGGCCGTTGCCCGCGGCGGTGCGCTTGGCGCGCTTGCCGACGAGGCGGGGGCGCCGATGGTCCCCGTCGCCGATGGCATCCCCATGCCCCGTGCTGGGGTCGGCGCCGTGTCGATCCCCCCGATGGTCCTGCTCGAACGGATGGGCATGTTCCCAGGGGCGGGAACCTGGATCGACCTCGCTGTGGATCAGCTCCGTCGTCGGGCGGAACAACTGGCGACCAGCCCCTCGCCCGCTAGCCGGCTGGCCGAGAGCATCGGCCGGTGTTTCCCGCTGGTGTACGGCGGAGGTGGCGTCGGGAGCGTTGCGGCGGTCCGGTTCAAGAACCAGGTCAACGAAAACGCAAAGGCACCAGCGTTCGCCAACGTCCATCCAGAGCTGTGCCACAACGAGCTGGCCGGGTGGGGTCAGGGTGGCGACATCACCCGCCAGGTGCTCCACCTCGTGAACTTCCGCCACGATTTCGAGCACCCTCAGATCGGCCGCCGGTTCGACCTCGTGAGCGAGATCCTCGCCGAGGTCACGGCTGGGTCCAGCGAGGTCGTGGCCGAAGGGGAGGGCCCACTCGCACAGTTGTTCGATCTGGTCCTCGTGGGTGACATCGCCAGTCTCGACCTCGCCGCCGCCGAGGGGGTCGACCCCGGGCCGGTGCCGATGCTCATGCAGTTGAAGGCCGCCCTAGCCGTTGACTGACCCCCGATAATCCCCCCGCTGTTCCATCCATCACCAGGAGTCCCAACCCCATGACGATCACCACCGCATTCGGCAACCAGTCCGAGATGGACTTCCGCGTCGCTGACCTGGACCTCGCCGGTTTCGGCCGCAAGGAGATCCAACTCGCCGAGCACGAGATGCCCGGACTGATGGCGGTGCGCGCCGAGTACGCCGATGCCCAGCCGCTCGCCGGTGCCCGGATCACCGGCAGCCTGCACATGACCATCCAGACTGCGGTGCTCATTGAGACGCTGGTCGCTCTCGGTGCGCAGGTGCGTTGGGCGTCGTGCAACATCTTCTCCACCCAGGACCACGCCGCCGCCGCCGTGGTGGTCGGCCCCGACGGGACGCCCGACAACCCCCGTGGGGTGCCGGTGTATGCGTGGAAGGGCGAGACCCTCGAGGAGTACTGGTGGTGCACCGAGCAGGTGTTGCGCTGGCCCGACGGGGGCGGCCCGAGCCTGATTCTCGACGACGGCGGCGACGCCACCTTGTTGGTGCACAAGGGCGTTGAGTACGAGCGCACCGGTGTGGTGCCCGAGCCCACCGAGGACGACAGCGAGGAGTGGGAGGTCGTGCTCGGTCTCCTGACCCGCACTGTTGCCAACGAACCCCAGCTGTGGCACGGGATCGCCGGGGGCATCGTCGGCGTGAGTGAGGAGACCACCACCGGGGTGCACCGTCTCTACCAGATGCACGCCGAAGGGTCGTTGTTGTTCCCGGCCATCAACGTCAACGACTCGGTCACCAAGTCGAAGTTCGACAATCTCTACGGCTGTCGGCACTCGCTGATCGACGGCATCAACCGCGCCACAGACGTCATGATGGGCGGCAAGGTGGCGGTGGTGTGCGGCTACGGCGACGTCGGAAAGGGCTGTGCCGAATCGCTGCGGGGGCAGGGTGCTCGTGTGGTGGTGACCGAGGTGGACCCCATCTGTGCCCTCCAGGCCGCCATGGACGGTTACCAGGTCACGACCGTCGAGGACATGCTCGGCATCGCCGACATCTTCATCACCGCCACCGGCAACAAGGACATCCTCACCGCCGAGCACATGGCCCGCATGAAGCATCAGGCCATCGTGGGCAATATCGGCCACTTCGACAATGAGATCGACATCGCCGGGCTGCGACGGATGAGTGACGTGCGCAAGATCAACATCAAGCCCCAGGTGGACGAGTACGTGTTCCCCGATGGGCACTCGGTGATCATGCTGGCCGAGGGCCGTCTGTTGAACCTCGGCTGCGCCACCGGGCACCCCTCATTCGTCATGTCGAACTCGTTCACCAACCAGGTGCTCGCCCAGATGGAACTCCACCGCAACGCCGAGGTGCTCGAGCGCAAGGTCTACACGTTGCCCAAGAAGCTCGACGAGAAGGTCGCCCGCCTCCACCTCGACGCCCTCGGGGTGAAACTGACCCGGCTCTCCGAGGACCAGGCGGCGTACCTCGGGATCGCTGCTGACGGCCCGTACAAGCCTGATACCTACCGCTACTGATCCGCTCAAACTGTCAGACGAACTGGGGGAGTCATGGAGCATCTTGAGGGAAGAGTCGCCGTCATCACCGGTGCGGCCAGTGGAATCGGTGCGGCCATGGCCCGACGGTTCGGCGCGGCGGGCATGCGGCTCATGCTCGCCGACATCGAACCCGACACGCTCGGGGACTTCGCTGCAGAGTTGCGTGGCGAGGGTCGTGACGTTTCCACGTTCGTATGCGACGTGTCCGACGCCGCTGCGGTCGACGCCCTGGCCACCGCCACCATGGAGGCGTACGAGGCCGTGCACCTGGTGTGCAACAACGCCGGGGTTGGCGCCGGAGGGCCCATGGCCGACGTGCCGCTGGCCGAATGGGAGTGGGTGCTGGGTGTGAACCTGTGGGGGGTGATCCACGGGGTGCGGAGCTTCCTGCCGTTGCTTCGACTCCAGGACGAGGCCCACATCGTCAACACCGCCTCGGTGGCCGGTCTGTTCTCGGCGCCGTTCATGGGGCCGTACAACGTGTCGAAGTTCGGTGTGGTCACGCTGTCAGAGACGCTGTTCCACGAGTTGCGCCTCTCGGGGGACAACGTCGGAGTGTCGGTCCTCTGCCCGGCGTGGGTGCGCACCCGCATCCACGAGTCGCAGCGCAACCGTCCCGAGGCCGCTGGCGGCACCGTTGAGGTGGACGGCGGTGTGGCGGGGATCATGGCCGGGTTCATCAACAACGGGATGGACCCCGACAAGGTGGCCAGCGACGTCCTCGACGCCGTCGTGACGAACCGGTTCTACATCCTCACCCATGATGACTCGGATGTGGCGGTGCGCATGCGCGCCGACGCCATTGTCGCCAGTGAGCCTCCACCGTTCGTGATGCCCCAGTAGGCACTCGCCGTCGGCGGGTGGCCGCCGCCACCGATATGGAACCAAACCGCAACCGAACCGCCCGATGAGCGGCCTACCTTGCGGGCATGGAAATCATCATCAGTAGCCGTCACACCCACGTCGCCGCCGCTGTTGAGTCCGCGGTGCACGACAAGATCGGTCGTCTCGAGCGGTTCGACCACGATGTGCGTCGCGCCCGGGTGCACTTCACCCATGAGGCGACCGCCCGAGCGGCCGACCGGGAGAGTTGCGAGGTGATCCTCGAGGCCAACGGGGAACGCTTCGTGAGCCGGGTGGCGGGCCCTGACCAGTTTGCCGCCGTCGACCAGGCGGTCGCCAAGCTCGAGCACCAGTTGTCACGGAACCGGGCCCGACGGTTGGGGAGGTCCCGGGCGGTCTGAGTACCCGGGATAGCCCCCGCCCTCGCCGGCGGTAGAGTAGGCCCTCCCATGGGCGTATTCGACAAACTCCTACGCACCGGGGAGGGCAAGAAGCTCAAGGCCCTCGCCGGCATCGTCCCCGACGTCAACGCACTCGAGCCCGAGCTCGAGCGCCTTGACGATGATGCGCTGCGAGCCAAGACGGCGGAGTTCCGTCAGCGGCTCGAACGCGGTGAGGACCTTGACGACCTGCTGATCGAGGCGTTCGCCGTCACCCGTGAGGGGGCTCGGCGCGTCAGCGGCCAGCGGCACTACGACGTCCAGTTGATGGGTGGCGCAGCGCTGCACTTCGGGTGGGTGGCCGAGATGAAGACTGGCGAGGGCAAGACCCTCGTGTCGACGCTCCCTGCCTACCTCAACGGTGTGGCCGGCACCGGCGTGCACATCGTGACCGTCAACGACTACCTCGCCTCCCGTGACGCCGAGTGGATGGGGCGCATCCACCGCTTCCTCGGACTGTCCGTCGGACTCGTGATTCCCGGCGAGTTCGACCCGGCCGTGAAGCGGGCCCAGTACGCGTGTGACATCACCTACGGCACCAACAACGAGTACGGGTTCGACTACCTGCGGGACAACATGGCGATGTCTCTCGGGGACAAGGTGCAGCGAGGCCACTCCTACGCCATCGTCGATGAGATCGACTCGATCCTCATCGACGAGGCGCGCACCCCGCTCATCATCTCTGGTCGTCTCGCTGACGCAGCTGCGATGTACTACAAGTTCGCCGCCGTCGTCCGGGGTCTCAAGCGCGACGTCCACTACGAGGTCGACGAGGAGAAGCGGTCCGTTGCGCCCACCGAGGAAGGGGTCGCCGCAGTTGAGAAGGCCCTCGGGGTGGAGCACCTCTACGACGAGGTGTCCACCAACCTCGTTCACCAGTTCCAGACGGCGCTGAAGGCCAAGGAGCTGTACCGGCGGGACAAGGACTACCTGATCGCCGATGGCGAGGTGAAGATCGTCGACGAGTTCACCGGCCGGGTCCTCGAGGGGCGGCGCTGGGGCGACGGGCTGCACCAGGCGGTTGAGGCCAAGGAGGGGGTGCGCATCAAAGAGGAGAACCAAACCCTCGCCACCGTCACCCTCCAGAACTACTTCCGCATGTACGACAAGTTGTCGGGCATGACCGGTACGGCTGAGTCGGAGGCGGCCGAGCTGTACTCGACGTACGGGCTGCAGGTCGTTCCCATCCCCACGCACCGTCCCATGGTGCGCATGGACCAGCCCGACCTCATCTTCCGAAGCGAGGACGCCAAGTACGACTCGCTTGCCGAGGATCTCGAGCGGCGATACGAGGCCGGTCAGCCGGTCCTCGTCGGCACCACCTCGGTGGAAAAGTCCGAACGGTTGGCCAAGATTCTGCAGCGTCGAGGGGTTCCCCATGAGGTGCTCAACGCCAAACAGCACCACCGTGAGGCGGAGATCATCACCCAGGCGGGTCGGCTCCATTCGGTCACGGTGGCCACCAACATGGCGGGTCGCGGGGTGGACATCCTCTTGGGCGGCAACCCCGAAGGTCTTGCCTCGCGTGCCGCACGTGGCGAAGGGCTCGAACCTGGCACCGTGGAGTACGAGCAGCGCCTGGCGGAGCTCATTCCCAAATTCGCCGATGAGTGCGCTCATGAAGCCGATGTGGTGCGTTCCCTTGGCGGGCTGTACGTGCTGGGCACCGAACGTCACGAAAGCCGGCGCATCGACAACCAGTTGCGAGGCCGATCGGGGCGGCAGGGAGACCCTGGGGAGAGCCGGTTCTACCTGTCCCTCGAGGACGACCTGATGCGGCTGTTCGCCACCGGGGCCATGAACTGGGTCATGGGGCGGGCCATGCCCGAGGACGAGGCCATCGAGGCGAAGATGGTGACCAAGGCCATCGAGCGGGCGCAGAACACGGTCGAGCAGCGCAACGCCGAGGTGCGCAAGAACGTGCTCAAGTACGACGAGGTGATGAACGAGCAGCGCAAGGTCATCTACCAGCGTCGTGACCAGATCCTCGAAGGTGACTCGCTGCGAGACGCGGCACTTGACGCACTCGCCGAGAGCGTCAACGACCTCATCGACCGGTTCTGTGAGGGAGACGACCCGGGGGAGTGGGACCTCGAGGGCCTCGTCGCCGAGGTGCACGCCTCATGGCCGACCGCAATCGCCCAAGGCGACCTCGCAGTGTGCACCGCCTCCGATGAGCTCTACGAGGTGTTGATGAGTGACGCCACCGCCCACTACGAGCGGCGCGAGGCGGAGATCGGTGCCGAGGGCATGCGAACCATCGAGCGTCAGGTGATGCTCCGACTCATCGATCAGCGCTGGCGTGAACACCTCGCCGAAATGGACTACCTGCGCGAAGGCATCCACCTGCGAGCCATGGGTCAAAAGGACCCCCTCAACGAGTGGCAGCGTGAGGGTTTTGACATGTTCGGCGTCATGATCGACGCCGTGGCACGCGACTTCGTGGTGTACCTGATGCACGCCAACGTCTCCACCGAGGAGGCATCCGCCGGGTCCGAGCCGGCGGTGAGCAACGTCCGCTACACGGCGCCGGTGGACCCATCCGAGGCGGGATCCGGGGTGGCGGCGGCGGCGGGATCCGGTGTGGCGTCGGGTGTTGCCCCCGCTGGGGCCACCGGGCCTCAAGGCCCCCAGACCCCCGTCGTGAAGTCAGACTGGGACGGGACCCCCCGCAACGCCCCCTGCCCGTGTGGATCGGGCAAGAAGTTCAAGTTCTGCCACGGCGCAGATCGCTGACGTGGTCGACTACACCGACGCGCTGCGCGACCTGCGTCGCCGCATAGACGAGGCGGGCGTCTACCTTCGGGTCGCCGATCTTCGCGAGGCCCTGCCGCAGCTTGAGGCCGAGGCATCGGCTCCGGACCTGTGGGATGACGCCGATCGGGCCCGCACGGTCACCGGTGAACTTGCGGCGGCGACTGGTGATCTCGCCACGTTCGATCGCCTTCGAGGTCTCGCCGATGACGCCGAGACGCTCTTTGAACTCGGCCGGGAGGAAGGCGACGAGGCCACGCTCGCCGAGGTCGGAGGGGCGATTACCGCAGCCGAGGCGGAACTGTCTCGGGTTGAGCTTCGGGCGCTGTTCACGGGGGAGTGGGACGATCACGACGCCGTGTGTGAGATTCACGCCGGCGAGGGCGGCACGGACTCGGCCGACTTCGCCGAGATGTTGCTGCGCATGTACCGACGCTGGGCCGAACAGCGCGGGTTCGACTTCGAGGTGGAGTCAATCACCGAAGGCGCCGAGGCCGGAATCTCGGCGGCCACGTTCATGGTGCGCGGTGCGCACGCCTATGGGTTGCTGCGTGGGGAGAAGGGAACGCATCGGCTGGTGCGCATCTCTCCGTTCAACGCCCAGGGCAAACGACAGACGGCGTTCGCGTCGCTCAGTGCCGTTCCGTTCCTCGACGACGGTGAGGTCGACCTCGAGATTGACGACAAGGATCTGCGCATTGACGTGTACCGGTCATCGGGTGCCGGTGGCCAGCACGTGAACAAGACGGACTCGGCGGTGCGGATCACCCACCTGCCGACCGGCACGGTCGTGGCGTGCCAGAACCAGCGCAGCCAGCATCAGAACAAGGACAAGGCGATGCAGATTCTCCGGGCCCGTCTCGCCGACCTCGAGCGTCAACAGCGTGACGCGGAGTTGGCCGCCATCGGAGGCCCCCGGGAGGTGGCGGGATTCGGAAGTCGGATCCGCTCCTACGTCCTGCACCCCTATCAGCAGGTCAAAGACGAGCGCTCGGGGGTTGAGATCGGTGACGTGAACGGTGTCCTCGACGGGGATATCGACCCACTGCTCGAGGCGTATCTGCAATGGGAGCGCTCCTCGGCGGGAAGTGACCTCTGACCAGCGACTCCCGGTGACCGATTCCACCCCGGTGGGGTCCCGGAATCGCCCGGAAAGGCCGTGGAGCGCCGCACCGTCGGTGTAACGTGATCGCAACATGATCCGTCTCGAATCGGTCTCGAAGGTCTACAAGGGCGAAGTCACCGCGCTGCGTGACGCCTCCTTGAACATCGACAAAGGGGAGTTCGTCTTCCTCGTGGGCGCCTCGGGTTCGGGCAAGTCCACGTTCATCCGACTCCTGAACCGTGAGGAAACTCCCACGACCGGCAAGATCTGGGTCGCAGGCAAGGACGTCGGGGGACTGTCGAGTTCGAAGGTGCCGTTCCTGCGGCGGAATATTGGCTGCGTGTTTCAGGACTTCAAGCTGCTTCCGTCAAAGACCGTTGCGGAGAACGTGGCGTTCTCCCTTGAGGTCATCGGTCGTCCTCGCAACGTCATCCGATCCCAGGTTCCTGCCATCCTCGAACTGGTGGGGCTCGGGGACAAAGCAGATCGTTTCCCCAACGAGCTCTCCGGAGGTGAACAGCAGCGCGTGAGTGTGGCGAGGGCCTTCGTGAACAGGCCGCTCATCCTGCTCGCTGACGAACCCACCGGAAACCTTGACCCGGCGACCTCGGTTGGGATCATGCGGTTGCTGGAGCGGATCAACAAGACCGGGACCACGGTGGTCATGGCGACCCACGACCGCAGCATCGTGGACACCATGCGGCGGCGGGTCATTGAGCTCGAACACGGCGACATCATCCGGGACCAGTCCCGCGGTGTGTACAACTAGGCGGGCGGGATATGGCCATGAACCTTGATTACGCCGTCCGTGAGACGTGGACGAACCTGCGCCGCAACGTGGTGATCAGTATCGCCTCGGTGCTCTGTGTCACGGTGTCGCTCTCGCTGGTGGGTGTGGCGCTCATGGCTCGCCAAGGGGTCGAGCGGGCCACTCAGCGTTGGCAGGACGGTGTCGAGTTCATCGTGTTCGTGGCTCCTGACGCATCCGAGGAGCAGATCGACTCCGTTGGTGCGAGCCTCGAGTCGAATCCGTTGGTGGAGCGGGTCACGTTCTTTGATCAGGAACAGGCCTACCAGGAGTTCTCCGAGATGTTCGCCGACTCGCCCGACATGGTCGAGACCGTGACTCCCGACATCCTCCCTCCGTCATTTCGGGTCGTGCCCACCTCAACGGATCTGGCCTCGGTGGAGGAGCTCGTCCAGCAGTACGAGTCCCAGCCCGGGGTGATCCAGGTCGCCCGATCGACCGAGGCCATCGTGGCCATCAAGGATGTGAGCGACTTCCTCACAGGCTGGGCGCTCGGTGTGGCACTGGTGCTACTGGTCGTGGCGGTACTCATCATCCTGACCACCATTCAGCTCGCCATCTTCACCCGCCGTCGGGAGATCGAGGTGATGCGCCTCGTGGGTGCGTCGAAGGCCTTCATCCGGGTCCCGTTCATGGCGGAGGGTCTCGTGCAGGGCCTTGTCGGTGCGCTGCTGGCAATTGCTGCGTTGCGCATCTTCCAACCGGTGTTCGAGAATTCGCTGCCGTCGTCGGATCAGTTGGTCCTCTTCAGCGAGTTCACCTTCTCAGGGGTCGACATGCTGTGGACCTACCTGCTTCTCGGAGGGGTAGGCGCCGGTATCGGCACCGCAGCGGCGGCTATCGCCGTGACCTGGTTCCTCGACGCCTGAGCGCCAGTTAGCCGAACCATGCGGGCTCGTTGCCCGGGCGCCACTTGATGTTGCAGCCCATCGACGGCCACTGCGGCTCGTCAACGGGCCTGCCGGCCAGGGTGGCGTTGACCGCAGCACGCAGGTCCACACCGGTCACCGGGACGTCGTTGCCGGGCCGGCTTGGGTCGAACTGGCCCCGGTAGGTCAGGCGCCGCTCGGCGTCGAAGACGAAGAAGTCGGGTGTGCAGGCGGCACGGTAGGCGTGAGCGACGCTCTGGTCGGTGTCGAGGAGGTACGGGAAGTCCCAGCCGTAGGCGCGAGCTGTGGTGACCATGTGCTCGGGGGCGTCATCTGGGTAGGTCTCGATGTCGTTGGCGTTGATGGCGACCACTGCTGCGCCCTTGGCCATGAGCGACTGGGTGAGCAGCCCGAGTTCACGGCCCAGATGCTTCACGAAGGGGCAGTGGTTGCAGATGAACATGACGAGGAGCGCCGGCGAGCCATCGAAGTCGGCGCGCTGGTGACGGAGGCCGAAGGCGTCGGGAAGGTCGAAATCAGGGGCGTGGGTGCCTAGGGGGAGCATCGTCGATTCCACTCGGGCCATGGGCGCAACCTACCAGCGTCCATCCACCGGTAGACTGCAGTCACAACCTGTGCGGTCCCGATGTCGGGGCCGGGTGCTCACGGAGGGTCCCATGGCGATCGGTATGTCCAACCCACTACTCAACGAGAATCGTTTCAAGCCTGATGGCGACAACGAGTCGGCTGCGGGCTGGGCCGCTCCTGGGACAGCAACGGCGAGCGGCTTGGCGACAGCGAGGCCGGGTGTGGGTGGCCCCCCCGTCGCTCCACCTTCTGGTGGTCGGACGATGTCCGTGGGTGGCACGGTCAGAGCGACCCTGTTGCTGTGGGCGCTGATCCTCGCTGCCGGGGTGTTCGGCTGGTCCCAGGTGTCCCAGGTCGCCCTCGAGGTCGTCGGTCAGGGGCCTGGGGGCACCGTGCAGGTGGCGCCGTTCCCCGCGGGTACCTCCCAGGAGACCATCAACGCCGCCATCGCCAACGGGACTGCCGTGTCCGAGACGAACTTCCCGGGCTGGGTGATCATCCCGATGCTGGTGGCGGTCGTCCTCGCCTTTGTCGCCATGTTCAAGCCACGTCTCGCTCCGGTGCTGAGCCCGTTGTACGCCATTGGCTACGGAATTGCGCTCGGAGCCATCTCGGCGGTCTTCGAACTGCAGTACTCGGGCATCGTGCTGCAGGCCATCCTCGCCACGCTCGGCGTGTTCGGAGTGATGCTGTTCCTGTACGGAAGCCGGATCATCAAGGTGACCAAGCGGTTCGCCATGGTGGTGGTTGGCGCCACGTTTGGCATCGCCGTGATGTACCTCGCCGGATTCCTCTTTTCGATCTTCGGCGTTGACGTCATGTTCTGGAACCAACCGAACGCCCTCGGCATCGGCATCAGCGTGGTGATCTGCATCGTCGCCGCACTCAACCTCGCCATGGACTTCGCGTTCATTGAGAGTGCGACTGAACAGCGGATGCCGGCGTACATGAACTGGATGGGTGCGCTTGGCATCACCATCACGATCGTCTGGCTCTACCTCGAGCTTCTCCGGCTGCTGGCCCTCACGCGCCGCTAGTCCTGAGCGGCCCCACTCGTGGCATCCACCGATAGCGGTTCCGCCTCAACCGCTGAGTCTGCAGACGTCGTCTTCACCGGTGACGATTACGACGTCCGGTTGATCGACTGGAACCAGCGGGTCCTCCCGTGGGTAACGGTCGCCGCCCTCGCCCCCTTCATCGGTTTCTCGAGGGGAACCGGCGTTCACACGTGGATCATCATCGCCATCGATGTGGCGTCGTGGCTGGTGTTCCTGGTCGACCTCATCGTTCGTCGGCGTCTCGTCCCGCGCTACCTCGAGTCGTTGTGGGGGAGGGTCGATCTCCTCATCGTCGTCGCCACCTTCCCCTGGTACCTGCTCGTTACAGGGGGTGGCCGTTGGGTTGTGGTGTTCCGGTTCGCCCGTCTCGCCCGACTGGTGATGATCGCCGCTCGACTGCCGACGGCCCGGCTGCTCATCAAGCGCCTCGACCGTCTTGCCGTGGGTGCGCTGTTGTTGCTTCTGGGGTGTTCTTACGTTGCGCTCGTCGCCGATGGGCCGGCCGACAACTTCGACAATTTCGGTGACGCCCTGTGGTGGGGGATCGTGACCATGACGACCACCGGGTACGGCGACATCGTTCCTGACACCACTGCGGGGAGGATCGCTGCAACGGTGCTCATGCTCGGAGGGCTCATCCTGCTCGGTGGCCTCGCCGCTATCGTGTCGTCCTTCCTCACCGCTGGGGACCGTGCCAGTGAGGCATCAGCGCGAGGTGACCTTGCCCCCCAGTCGGATGATGGTGGGGGTGGGGGCGTGCAGGACGAACTCGCTGCGCTTCGAGCCGAGCTGGTGGCGCTTCGACGGGCCGTTGACCCCTCCGGTGCTTCGGAACCACCCGCAGCGCGACCGACCATGCCTGAGCCCTGACCGGGCGGGGTCGGACGGTGTGATCGTGCGCTGCCCCCGACAGTCGATCGCGCCCGTCCGTTGGGGTTGCAGTGTTGGCTCCATGACTCACATGTCGCCAGGAAACGCACCGGGCCGGGCCTGCCGCGGCAGGCCCGGCCCCTTGTACAACCGCCCCACGACATGACGGCTGCACACTGTGACGGACGACGTCGGTCATCCGTTCGATCGTTACGCACTCCTCCTCGTCGAGCGGTGCGTCCGCACCACTCCGATGAGCTGCGTTGCATCGTCGTTGCGGGTCGCCCAGAACACGGTGCTCCCGATGAGCGCCATCAGGGCGATGGTCCACGCTGCGGTCGTCGCCGTGACGGCGAGCAGGGTGATGGCGAGAAGCGGGAGGCCGAGAAGAGCGGCTGCCCTCGCCAGGCCCGGAAGCGACCCGAACCGCGATGATCTCTGGGCGGTTCGCGTCAGCCCCATGCGGGCTCCGTCTACCCGGACGACCTCGATGGACTGTTCGCGCTGGTGGGACGACCGTGATGCCCGAGTGGCGGCGTGTCGCTGCACGGCCCAGCGGACCACCCCGCGCACCCGGCCCCACCCCGTGGCCACAGCCTCGAGACCCCAAGGGATAAGGGTCGCCGCCCACGCCGTCTGGCGCCATCCGGAGTGGCGTGCGGCCCAGGCCTGCGTGCCGCTCCAGATGGCGACGGTGAAACCGGCCACGGGAACGGCCATGGGCAACTCATCGTCACGCCACAGGGCCACGAGTACGGTGGCCACGAGAAGCGGAACGATTGTCAGACGGGCGTTGGACGACCAGACACTGACGTGTGATCGAACCGTGTTCGAGGACACCCCGTGGCTGTTGACGGCATCGAGGCGACCGTGGTGGTGGCGGGTGGCCTCCTCGATTGTCGCCGAGAGCGGAGGCGATGGGGGCCCGATGCGTCGGTAGCGACAGGCGCTCTCATGATTCACCCGGGCCCCACTATGAAGAAGGGCCACGGTGAGCTCCGTCGGAGGGTCAACGGCCCCGAGATCGAACACTCCGCCGCTTCCCGCCCGATCCGGCAAGGACCCGTCCCGGCGACAGTCAGCGACGTGCCGGAGCGCAGCGACGGTGGTGAGTGAGGCACTCTCGCACAACCTTGACTGGCGAAGCGCTTTTTCGGACCGGACCCGGGTGGGCGGTTGGATCTCATTGCCGATGACGGCGTCGGCAAGGCGGACTGCCTCTGGCGATGCGGTGCGTAGGGCCGGGGAGGTTGGCCAGAGGTGACGTACCGCCGCGGCAATGAACAGGGGTTCAGGGGCGACGTCGTTGCCAACGAGAAGGAGCAGGTCCGAGTCGTCGAGAACCTCAAGCAGCTCGTCGAGTGCGAGGGAGAGCGCGCCGAACCGCCCGATCCCTCGAACGTTGGTCTCGACGACGGTTGCTCCGTTGGCCAGGGCAGTGATGGCGACGGCGTCTGCGGCGCTGTCGACGACGGCGATCACAGCGTCCGGAGGTCTGGTCTGGTTGTCGAGGGCGACCAGTGTGTCTTCGAGGTGGCCGGCGTTGTTGCCAGGGGCAATGACCGCAACGACGAACCCGAAGTGAGGGACCGACGACCGGCTGGATGAGTGGTGGAGAGCGCTTGCAATGGGGAGGAGGGGGGATGAGGGATGAACGGGTTTGCGCATGGTGGTGAGATGCCGGGTTTGTAGGGGGGTTGGGCGCTGGTGCATCGGACTGGGTACTCCGTTGTCGGGCTCCACTGGCGACACCGAACCGGTAGGGGGCGGATCTGCTGGCGAAGGGTGTTGCGAGAACCGGGTAGGGGCCGGCGTCTTGGAGTGTGTCGCCGGGCACCTGCATTCACAAGTGTCGGTTGCGTGACTAGTGAGCCGGCTACATGAAATATTGGCGGTCCGACCAGTGCCTGATCCTGCCCCCCCCTGCCGTTAGGGACCGTTAGCCGGCTTTTCAATCCGTCACGAGTGTGGGGAGATGCGGCGAAGAATTCCGCAACGATCGGAGATCGCAGCGTGGCAGAGTCAACTTTGGCTCCCGGAGGCAAGCGGAGGCGGTAGGCTGCGAGGACGGGGCTGACCGGTTTCGACGTTGTTGCCGGATGCCGCCCTGTGCGACCCGAGTTGTCTCAGACTCGCTAAACGGGGACAAAAAAAGAACCGCCGACGGCGAGTTCGCTCTCGCTGCCTGATCCGTCAGGGAGTAGAGAGTCATCGTGACCAGTGATGGCGCACGGGGCCTGACCAGCGCAGCCCGGCAACAGAAGCGTTGGTGACCGCAGGGACAGACCGCTGACGGTGGGAAAGACCACTGACACCTGGCAAAGACCAGGCGGAGGGGTGGCAACACCCAACTGACCCGGCAGTCCGGCTTCCGTAAGCCGGAATCGCGGGAACGGTCGTAGCGCAGTCGGTATCACTTCAGCGGACGGGGGTTCGATTCCCCCCAGCTCCACCATGGCGTGCTCAGCCATCATGCGGTACCGGCTGAGGTGTCTGTCCCCAGTCGCCGGGAGGCCGGTCCTGCGGCGTCGATCGGGTTTGCCGGCCCCGAGTGGTGATGCGGACGGCGGTCGCTAGGTTGGCCCCATGCAGCAGTGCCAGAGCTGTGGGATGCCGCTTCGCACCAGGAGGGCAGGGGATTGCCGGGGCTCGGACTCCGATGGCAGCAAGAGCGAGAAGTGGTGTTCCCTCTGCTATTCGGACGGACGCTTCACGAATCCGGACTGCACCGTGGAGGAGATGGTCCGGATTGTCGACAGCGCGTTGAGAGGTAAACGGATGTGGTTCCCGATGCGTTGGGTGGCGCTCCGACAGATTCCGACGCTGGAACGGTGGCGCTGAGAATCATCGAGATGAACCTCGCGAAGGTGTTCGTACATCGGCTAGACAGACTCGTATGTCCATTGCCGAAAGTCCAAGGGCGAACCCTTATCTTGAGGGCAATTTCGCCCCCGTCGCCGACGAGATCACAGCGTTTGGTCTTGAGGTCATCGGGGAGCTGCCAACCGACCTGAATGGCCGCTATCTCCGCAACGGGCCCAACCCACTCGGTGAGGTTGATCCGGCGGTTCACCACTGGTTTCTCGGCGATGGAATGGTCCATGGGGTGCGTCTACGGGAAGGTCGCGCCGAGTGGTACCGCAATCGCTACGTCGGCTCGAGCAATGTCAGTGCAGCGCGAGGCCTGCCAGATGTTCCGGGCCGGAACTGGAACGGCGTGCCCGTTGGACCCAATACAAATGTGGGGGGTTTCGCCGGTACGACATGGGCCATGGTTGAGGCAGGGGCCTGCCCGGTCGAACTCACCTACGAGCTCGAGACCGTGGGACGCAACGACTTCTACGGAACCCTGCCCGGGGCATTCACTGCACACCCGAAACTTGACGTCGCCACCGGTGAGATGCACGCCATGACCTACGCCTGGGCTGAGTGGATGGATCACATCCAGTACGTACGGGTGGGAAGCGACGGGAGGGTGAACCGAACGGTGGACATTCCGCTGCCCGGCATGTCCATGGTCCATGACATCTCCATCACCGACCGGTACATCATCATCTACGACCAGCCTGTTCTCGTCGATCTTGATCTCGTCGCCGCTGGTAGATCGTTCCCGTTCCGCTGGAGTGACGACTACGGCAACCGACTCGGACTCATGTCGAGGGAAGGCACCGCGGAGGACATCATCTGGATTGACGTGCCCGTCGGATACGTCTTCCATCCTCTCAATGCATACGACACCCCTGAGGGCAAAGTCATCATCGATGTCTGTTTCTATGAAGAGATGATGCGACATGACGTACGAGGGCCGTTCGGTGACGCGTTGCCGTCACTCATTCGCTGGGAGATTGATCCGCAGCGCCGGCGTGTGAGCGCGACGACGATCGACGGTCACGCCAACGAGTTTCCGCGTCACCGGGGTTCGCTGACGGGCAAGCCTTACCGATTTGGCTATTGCGCCGAGATCAATCCGCTGTCGATGCACTGGCCGACGGTGAAGCACGACCTGATCACAGGCGCTCGGCAGGTCTTTGACCACGGCCCCGGGCGGGCGGCAGGGGAGCCTGTCTTTGTGGCTCGACCCGG
>Ga0208487_1000172_pt1 | contig 16341 bp, 18 predicted proteins | sample LakMenEpi21Sep12_FD_150723 | JGI IMG/M metagenome (GOLD analysis project Ga0208487, IMG submission 150723) | Freshwater microbial communities from Lake Mendota, WI - 21SEP2012 deep hole epilimnion (SPAdes) | ecosystem: Environmental > Aquatic > Freshwater > Lake > Epilimnion/Euphotic zone ...
GGAGCACGAGCACGAGCACGAAAAACAGCCAGAGCAAAAACATTACACCGAAGTGGCTGGTCGGACTCGCTCAATTTTTGAAACCACTTTGGCGGCCACTGGGTGACGTGTGCCGCTCGTCCATGGAGTATGAATGCAGACAGAAACAACGATTCTACTCTACGAGCTTGCTGGAGCGGCATTGATCGTCCCTGAAAAGACGGGCGTTAGGTACCGGAACCAAACTGGAGGTCATTCTTGCTACCAGATGGAAAGTGAGGGATACTTGGTCCCCATCGCAGGAGACAGAATCGAACTCGTTGAACGATTGACTGCACATTTTACGGGACCGAAATGGGGCGGATGGTGTTCGCATCGAATCGATGACGAAACCGCAGATGAGATCGATCGCCTTTTGACGGAGTTTGCTCGAAGAGACGAGATAACTGTGGACCGAGACAAGTTGGCGGAATGCTGCGAATCATGGATTCACGTTAGGATTCAGGGGCCATTACTTTCCCTTGTCGAAAACCAAGAAACGACAACTGCTATACTAACATGGCCGAACAGCGACTAATGAGATGCGATTGCTGATCGGCCATACGGACGAACAATGCGATGCACCGAAGTCGCGGATCGGCCGCTTCCTGATAGTAAGTTTTTTGACCGCGACATCGGTGATCGCGAGCGTTTGTCCAGACAGGAGGCACATCCTGATCTCATCACAATTCGTGATGCCCAAATCCGAGGTCGCGAATTTTCTACATGTGGTCGCCACTTCCACTTGTTCTGTTCGCGCAATGGACGCAATGCCCATCGGAAGCTCCGATGCGTCATGGATGCGCTACCAATGCAATACCGAGAACGCGCGGGCGATCATCACAATTGGAGAACACTGCCAACTGCCGAACGATAGTGTCGTCACTGTTTCGACAGACATTCGTCGACTTTGGCGGGTCACGCGAATCTTCGGTGATTCGGTGCTCGTGAATGCAATCTGTCGCAATGCAACGGATCTGGGCGGAAAACCTTTGGATGATTGACTTCCGATATTTACACGCGACAATTATTGAGTCGTTCGATTTGCCAAGATCAACGTATACGATAGACGTCCGAACAACTGGCGTCACAAATCTCGGACGAACAGCGCGATGCACCCAAGTCGCGGATCGGCTGTTTTCAGATAGTAAGATTGTTGGCCGCGACGTGGGTGAGGGTTGCCGTTCTGGCCTACGCCACCACAGGAACCCATCGTGCTCGTGCTCAGTCCGCCGTAGGGAACGGTGCTCGTGCTCGTAATCGAACGCCTCGCATGTATGGCATCAACGCGACTTCCGTCACGGCCCACAAACCGCCGTTCCCCGACTCGCGGATCATGCTCCTTATTTCCATTAGCCTATCCATTACCAAATTCCCGCCCGAGCAGCGCGTTGACCAGGATGGCATGATACAATTGTATAATCGATCGAGCACGAGCACGAGCACGAAAAACAGCCAGAACAAAACCATTGCACCGAAGTGGCTTGTCGGACTCGCTCAATTTTAGAAACCACTTTGGCGGCCATTCGGTGATGGTTGCCGTTATCCGAAAAAACAGAATCCAATGACACGCACAAACTTGATGCTCGCTTGCTTTGCTATTTTTTTAATTGCAGGCTGTACGTCTAAGCCGGAAACCTTGGTGAAAGGCGGTTACGACGAATCCGAAATGGCAGCAGCAACTGAGCGGGCGATCAACGAAGTCGATGCATTCATCTCAGACCTGAAAACTGGCCAGTCAAAGGGCTACGCGGTAAAGGCTCCGATCAAGGACAAAGGGGAGACCGAGCATTTTTGGTTAACCGAAGTTACATTCGACGGTGCAAAGTTCACAGGTACAATCGACAATGAGCCCGGAATGGTATCAAACGTGAAAATGGGACAAAAGTGGACGCTTGGCAAGAAGGAAATCTCGGATTGGATGTACATGCGAGACGGCAAAATGTATGGCAACTATACAATGCGCCCACTACTTGTAACGATGCCCAAGGAACAGGCAGACCAATTCCGAGCAATGTTCGCGACGCCTTGATCGCAAATAACAACGCCGTGAACCGAAGCTCGCGATCGGCCGTTTTCTACCTGGAGAGTTTACCCGCGCGTGCCGGGTGACCACAACTGTTCGTGCCTCGCATCGGATTTTGTCGTACTCGTACTCAGCGAAGCGGTACTCAGTCCGCCGCGGCGGACGGTATTCGTACTCGATGGCTGTTTACACTGCTTCGATGCCGATCGTTGATCCAAGCGGTTCGCGGGAACTTGCGGACCAATGGGCCGGATTGCTGTATTGGACCGCTTCGAGCGCGAGCGCGAGCGCGAGCACGAGCACGAGCACGAGCACGAGCACGAGCACGAAAAACAGCAGAGCAAAACCATGCACCGAAGTGGACGGTCGGACTCGCTCAATTTTAGAAACCAGTTTGGCGGCCACTCGGTGATGGTTGCTGTTCTGCTTGAATGGCGTTTGCGAGGACTCATGAACGCTTCGCCGAGCGTTTCAATGGACCCGAATCGTTCTGGTGTTGGAAGACTTCTTTTAGCTCAACGCCAAACGTCTCCGCAATCAAAAAGGCCAACTCAAGCGATGGGTAGTATTTGCCCTGTTCCAGCGCAATGATGGTTTGACGAGTGATTCCAACACTATCCGCGAGAGCCTGCTGAGTCATCTCGCCGGCGCGGAATCGTAACTCGCGAATACGATTGGATATCAAGACCTTACGCACTGGCGACTCTCCGATATCCGAACACTATGCTGCCATAGTAGGCGATGTTCGCGAAGACGAATCCGGCAAATAGCCAATTCACGGCTACCATTGCCGTGAACATTGGTATGGCATAACTTGAGGGGGACACTTCGCTGCTCGTGGCCTGCTCTTGTTCAAGGATCCTGCTACCAATCACCGGAATTGAGTACATGGCGACGAGAATCCATGTGACCACGGCGAATGCCAGAATGAAGCCAGCCCACTTCGCTGCCTTCAATTCGATTTTGTGATCAAGTTCGTCGACCGGTGGAACTTCACCGGTGGTGCGAATCGATCGTGTAGCGATCGCGTTAACGATGTGGAATGCTGTCAACAAAGCCACCATCCCAATCGCCGATACCCAGAACAGACTAGGTGCAGCCATCGGATATCGAAAGACAAAGACGAAGTATGGGACGTAGACAAAACCGATCGAAATCAAACATGCCAACGCACTTTTCTCGTGAAAACTCATGCTAAAACCCTCCTGTCAGTCGATTGAAATAAGCCACCGATGATGTATGCTACACCGGACATCGTGTAAATTCAAGCTTACATCGTGCGGTTGGTCAAGTTGGCAGCGAAATTGGCCACATGCACGAGTTTTCCCAGTGTGTGGATCAGACGGCACTGCCCCGACGCCGGGGGCAGAACCAAAAAATGCACCCGAGTTGCCGATCGGGCGTTTCCTGAAGTCAGAGTCAATTGGTAACAACCGGGTCATTTTGGTGTTCGGGACATCCGTTGTTCCGGTACACTGACCTTCGATTTGCCAACGGCGTCTTGCCCTCGATGCAAACCATACGATCCCTAACCTCGAAAGAACCGTTGGATGAACGCTCCAGACCAAGAGACGATTGACGGATTTGCGAAACGGAGCGACAAAACCGTTACAGCCATCGCGATGGCATTCGCCTTGGGCGGTGCACTCATGGATATTGGAGCGCACACGATATCTGCGGTTTTTATGAACGGCTCAGGCGTATCCATGCTCTGGGGCATGTGGATACCACTCTGTTTCCTAACCATCCCTCCGATACACTACTTGTGTCGCCACGTCAAAAATCTGCAGACGCGGATCGATGCTCTTGAATCGCAAATGGGAGAGCGACGTGCCGGGTGACCACAGTCGTTACGTGCCTCGCATCGGATTTTGTCGTGGTCGTAATCGAATCGAGGCAACCGAGACGGAGTAATTTTTTGGGCTGTGATCGACTTGGTTTTTATCGAACTCAAATCCAAGCCGATATCGATGGTCGCGTTGCTGAGTACGACATGAGTGCAAAATAGCGACTTCCTCGCCGTTGGCTGCGGGTTAAACAATTGTTTTGGTCGTACTCGTACTCAGCGAAGCGGTACTCAGTGCAATGGTACTCGTACTCGATGGCTGTTCGAACTGCGGCGATGCCGATCGTGGATCGAGGCGGGTAGCGGTTACTTGCGGACCGATGGGCCGGATTGCTATACTGCATCGCTTCGAGTACGAGTAGAAGTACGAACAATGTGGTGCACCGAAGTCGCCGGCGGTGCTTTCTTCACTTTTTAAATCGAGGTCTCCGGCGACATCCGTGACCACGATGATTATCTGGCAGGCGATCGCATGAAACCAATTCCATTGATCATCACCCTCGCAACACTTGCTGTACTCGTCGGCTGCAATGGCACGAAAAACGAATCCACCACTTCCTCGCAACCTGATCCACCACTCGTCAACGACGATTCTTTCGGTGTAGATCTGGCAGAGGCGCGCCGAGGATTCACGACCAGACTAAATCGGCGTGGGCCAGCTCCTCAGGAATTCGAAGAAGCTACCCCGCCGGCCGGTGTCAAGGAGGTTCATTACACCTCTGGTGAATTGAAACTGAAGGCGTGGCTGTCGGAAGATCCCGGCCAGGGGACAACGCGGCCCGCTGTCGTCTACTTGCATGGCGGATGGTCGTTCGCTCCGATGGACTGGCAGGATGCTGCGCCCTTTGTCAACGCTGGATTTGTGGTCACGATGCCAATGCTTCGCTCGGAAAACGGAAATCCAGGCGTCTACGAAGGGTTTTATGGCGAGGTTGATGACGCTATCGCTGCCGGTCGATTCGTTTCAGAACTGTCGTACGTTGACAAAGACAACGTGTTCGTTGCCGGTCATAGCGTCGGCGGTTTGCTTGCCGTCCTCACAGCAATGATGCCGTCGAATTACAAGGCCTCGGCGGCTCTGAGCGCGTTTCTGGATATGGCGAGTTGGTCAGAATTCGAACATCCCTCGCGCGTCATCTTCGATACATCGAACCCGGAAGAAATCCGACTGCGAAACCCGATGGCTTTCCCGGCGAGTTTGCGAATACCGCTGATTCTCTACGCCGAGCGCGGTGGAATGGACGAAATCAATGCCGCTTTCGTCGCGAGGGCGAAGACTGCTGGCAAGCCTTGCGAGCTTCTTGTCACGGAAGGAGATCACATGTCGATGGTCGCACCTTCCGTCCAACATGCCATACAGTGGTATCGCAAATACATGAAGTAAGGGGACAACCGTGACGGAGTACCTTTTGGGCTGTGATCGACTTGGCGCTTATCGAACTGAAATCCAAGCCGGTGGGGATGGTCGCGATGCGGAGCACGACTTGAGTGCGATATAGCGACTTCCTCGCCGTTGGCTGCGGGTTAAACGATTTTTTTCGTCGTACTCGTACTCAGCGAAGCGGTACTCAGTGCAACGGTACTCGTACTCGATGGCTGTTCGAACTGCGGCGACATTGATCGTTGATCGAAGCGATTCGCGGAAGCTTGCGGACCCATGGGGCGGATTGCTATACTGAGGCGTCCCGAGTACGAGCACGAGCAGGAGCACCGCGATGCTGAGTACGAGAAGAAGCACGAAACACGCATCGGACCGACGTGTTCGATCGAGGGTTTTTCATTTGTTTTGGGTTTACATTGGTCGCACGCAGTTAATCCCGGCGTTCGGCTTCTCTAGACGATTCACAGCGTTGGTATTTAAAATACAATTCGCACAGGGAAAACGGCGTTATTAATTCAGTCTCCAAGCTGACACAGGCATCATTATGACACAAACCAATAGCCCCATTTTCAAATCTCCTGGAGATGATAAAGAAATGGAACAGGCGGCTACTAAGGCCCGGCAGACATTCAAGTATTTTTGGCGAGAGATGGCGTGGGAACGTCGTCGAATCATTCCTGCCCTTGATTTGGCTGCAGTGAAGGCGTCTTTCACCGATCCACCGGAAATTCGGGCGCAGAACCCTGGCGGCCTCGATGTCGAGCACATGTGGCTTTTGGAAGTGGAGTTTGACGGTAGGCAAATCCAAGGCACGCTGATCAATTCACCGCATTCCCTAAAGTCCATTCACGAGGGAGATCGCGTAACTGTCGCTGGGAAACAGATATGCGATTGGATGTACGTCATTGCAGGCAACGTTTATGGTGGGTTCACGGTTGACTTGATGCGCTCGAGGATGTCGAACCGTGAACGCTCGCAGCACGATAAGGCATGGGGATTTGACTTCGGTGATGTTGGCGTCATTCCTTTAGTTCCGCCAGAAATCATCGGTGACCCCCCGTTGAAGAAAAAGGGGTTGTTATCCGTTTTTGGCGGTTCGAAATCGACACCACAGGATTATGCAAAAGTAGCCAGTTTCGAGCACCCGATGTCGGTGAACATGCGAGAGTCGCTAGACGAAGCATTGTCCAAAGACCCAGCTATGGTTCAGCAAACAGATGACCGAGGATATACTTTTCTGCACCAGTTGTCGCTTGCCGGTTCTTTCGATGGAGTCGATGTCTGTCTGAAGCACGGTGCGGACTCAAGATTGCCCGCACCGAATGGTATGACGCCTTACGCTCTCGCGAAGTGCTTGGAGTGGAAAAGGGTTATGGAAAGACTGCAACAAGCTGGCGCATCTCAGTGAACCACAAGAAAATGCACCCAAGCCCCCGATCAGGTGCGTTTTGACATGGAACATTACTCGCGGCGATCGGGACCGGTCGTCCCCTATTCACTCGGAATTGAAATGGCCAAATTCCCCCCACAAGTTCAGGCGGTTCACGATGCAATGCTTCGGTTCCCTGGAATAGTTGCTGTCACTACTGGCCTGAAGGATCTAGCCGAGTTTACACCAGATACCTATTCGTTACCTGGAGAATTTGGAGACCTTCCTCATGCGCTTTTGCGTCGGACTAACGGCGGTTTGGAGAATGACGCTTTGGCAAACACCGCCGGTCGCGATATTTCTACTCACCACCCGTCAAGACCCCGACTCCGTTGCTGAGCACGACATGGGGGTAGAATAGCGACTTCCTCGCCGTTGGCTGCGGGTTAAACAATTGTTTTCGTCGTGCTCGTGTTAATCATTGCCCCGCCGGCATAAAGCTCAATGGCGTTGAATTAGTGTAAGCGGAAGTGCGCAAGCACTCCGGTGAGTGATGGAGTGTCCTCGACATCGCAAGATTTTTCACCGGACGGCTTGCGCCGTTCCGCTTTTTATTCAACGCCATTCGACTCAAAGCCGACGGAGGCCAAGGAGAGCTCGGATAGCCGATGGGTTAGGAGATCAGCGAAGATTTTTTAATATGATCAACGCCCGATCGCTAGGGGCTGTTTCGAGTTCGTCGAGTGCGGGTAGTTGTTCGGCGATGCTGCAAGCGAGATCTTGTGCCGGTTCCTCGCGCCAGTCCCGCAGGAATTTGAGCATCCTAGCCGCGTCGAACCTCTGGAGCGATGTTGATGGGTTTCTGAGGTCTAAAGAAGACTCGCCTAGCAGCCGAGAGGTAAACGCGACGAGCATGTCTCCGGATTCGATGGTAAAGCGTCCCAACCTGCAAGGGTCGTCAGGATTAGAGCCCAGCCGGGGAATAGCGCTGCCGACGTGCTGAATACCTCGATCGCCAAGGATCACGCAGTGCATTTGACCGGCCGAACAAGCGACCGCCGAACCGCTTGCAGGATGAATCTCCAGCGCGGTCATATTCAATTGCCAAGTATCGTGGTTTCGGTTGCAATGCTGAACGTTGATGGCTTGGATCGCCGCCCGCAGGGGGTGCGAAAGACGTGCCGATTGGGTTTCGGGACCTAGCGGATGGGTTCTTTCAAAGGCCTCTAGGAGAGTCAGTGCCGAGGTGGCCACCATGCTACCGGTCGCGTGATTTGAGTTGGCAGCACCGACGGCGATCGAGAGCTTGCCTTGTTGATTGAGATTCCAGTGATGGAATGCTCCACCGATAAGATGTTGTTGGTGGGACCATCCCCCGAGGTCGAAATCTTCGTGGAGGATTTGCCGATCGGCCATGAGGCTATTTTGGAAATCGGCGGCTGCATCGATGTGTTTGGCGAGTTGTCTTGCCATGGTGACTTCTGCGCCCAGGATCGACTGTTCGATTTCGCCCATCAGGCGACCTGCAGCGAGGTTTGCGACTTCGATTTCCGATGCGCCGTAGGACCGAACGCGATCGGACCAGAACCAGACGGTTCCATGGGGCATGCTTGTGGTACCGATCGGAACGACCAGAGCTGAGCGGTAGGGTTCAGGAGAATGCCATTCGCGGGCCGCTTGGATGTCGCTCAGCAGGACAGCGTTTCCGGTGAGGGCTTCGAGGTCCGCGAGGCTGCTGGGTAGATCTCGGGCTGGAGCGAGAAATCGGGATTTGGGTAGCGCGTAGGAGGCTCTGAGCTTCAAAGAAGTGGTGTCTTCGTCCAGGAGGTACAAGGCAGCAGCGACGGCTCCGAGGCTCCGAGCGGTGCTTTCTAGGACACTTTCGAGACGAGCTGCAAGTTCCTTCGACGGGGCCGAGTGGTTCGAGAATGCGACGATCGTCGAGAGTTCAGCTTCGCGATCTCTGAGGGCTGTTTCGGTTTTGTCGATTCGTTGGACGAGTTTTCCGATTTGATCGAGCAAGGCCTCGGCGCGATGCATCGAAACGGAGGGGAGCTGATCCCAATGGGCATCGGAGTCTTGTAGGTCAGGGTCTGCTTGAGGCCCGGGCGTGATGAGGTTATCGACGAGTCGCGCGAAGAAGGGTTGTTGGCCGGTGGTTTTTGCGGGATAGAGATCGACGCCCCAATTGGTGGCATTGGAAAAGGCTCGAAGGCATTCGTCGATCGAGTCTTGGGAACCTCCATCGGGGATTCCAAGGCCAGGGTTGTCGAAGCCATTGGATTGGTTTTTCTGTGGGATCGACAGTGGACGGAAAGAGGGGATTCGGCGTTTCACGAGAAGGATTTCTAGGCTGCGATGACAAGGGGGTAAATCTTGTTGACGGATCGTCGAATCGATTGTTAAAGCTTGAGGAATAGCCAATCCGTCATGCTTAAACGGTCTTGGTCCCTACATCCGAATCATTTGGAACCGGGCCGAACAATCGGTAAAGAAGCTAGCGTTGCTAAAGAAGCTAGGACTGCCAAAGGAGCTAGACGTTGTTTGCGCGGAAGTAAATCGTAAAGCGTCATTTTGGTCGAATCGAAGGCCGATACCATGGATCGTTCCAGTCTCGGATTGTTCCTGATTGGAAGATTTTCTTTTGCCCCAAGCCTGTTGCAGTGGATGCAACTCAGAATGAAAAGGAGCCTCCAATGCTTGTGCTCTCGAGACACCGAGACGAAAGCATCATGATCGGAGACGACATTGTAGTCACGATCGTGGACATTCGTGGGGATAAAGTGCGGCTTGGTATCGAAGCCCCCAACGACGTTCCTGTTCACCGACAAGAAGTTTACGAAGCGATCCAGCGAGAGAACCGCAAGGCGAACCAAGTTCAGCCTTCGGATCTTCGTGGCCTGAAGGACAACGGTTCGTAATTGTCGTTCCCCCACCGATCTTCATTGGTCGGCGAAGATACTCCGCACCCTTCGGGTCCGTTCCGAGTGATAGCTCGGCTGACCCGAGGGGTGCTTTATTTTCTGGATCGAGACGACGGGTTATCGAGACCAAGGGGTTTTTTGGGCGACTGAGGGTGTATAATCCGAGAGTCCGAAACGATCCGAACTTGGCTAGGACGGAACCCTGAATCAATTGTCTGGAACGCACGATCCGAATCCATCGAAAGGCAGCCCCGAGTCCCGTTGGGAACTTGGTCAGGTTCCGCACCCTATTGCACCCCCTGCCCCTGCACCGCCACCTGCACCGCCGGTTGCTTCTGCACCGCCGTCAGCCCCTGCACCGCCGCCTGCAACAGTTCCACCGCCGCCTGCCCCTGTACCGCCGCCGCCACCGCCGCTTGCTCGAGCAACAGAGCGTCCACCGGCGATTCCACCGGGGATTCCACCGGGGATTCCACCGGCACCGGGCGATAACCCTCGAACTGGGTCTTTGACCAGGAACGCCCCAGCCGCACCGATCAATCAATTGCAACTTGGCCAAAGAGCCGATGGTAAGTTCGATGATGGTAGGCTCGATGACTCTAGGGCTAGCCAAGAGGGGTTGACCGACCCGGAGCAGGATCAGGAGCCTGATGGATGGGACCGTTGGGTATCCAAGTCGGTCAAAGAGGCACCGAGTTGGTTGGTAAGCACGATGATCCACATTGCGATCATCTTGCTCTTGGCGTTGATACCCCTGCACCGAGAGGTGACTCGATCGTTGGTTTTGTTTCTTGGGAATGCCGATGCGGGGGGTGAGGGAGATTCGCTGACTTCCTTCAACATCGCCGAATCGGAGATGATGCTCGGTGAGAACGATGGGGAGTCGGCCGAGGACTTGGCCGTGACAGCATCGGATTTATCGGTCATTGTGCCGGAGTTGACGGAGATCGGTACGCAGATGGCCGCTCCGGACTTCTCGATCAAGAAGGGGCTCACGGGTCGATCTGGGACGATGAAGGGTGCGTTGCTGAAGGCTTATGGGGGCACCGAGCAGACCGAGAAGGCCGTAGCGCTGGGACTTGAGTGGCTCGAGCGGAATCAGCTTTCCGATGGTTCGTGGAGTTTGGTCTCCCCGTTTAGCAGTCCGGGGACTTCGGAGAACAGGCCGGCTGCGACGGCCATGGCGTTGATGGCTTTTATGGGGGCTGGCAATACGCATCAGACTGGGGCTTATCAACCCAACGTCTACCGAGGCTTGAATTACCTTCTGAGGCTTCAGGATGAGGAAGGGTATTTCGCGGCCAAATCGGCTGGGATCCAAAGGACCTATTCCCAAGCGCAGGCGACGATCGCTTTGTGCGAGCTTTATGGGATGTCTGGAGATTCGAAGTTGAGGGAACCGGCCGAGCGCGCCGTCGCCTGGGCCTTGAGAGCGCAGGACCAGGGAGGTGGGTGGCGTTATGAACCTCGTCAGACTGGCGATACGAGCGTGACTGGATGGTATGTCATGGCGTTGATTTCAGCCCGCATGGCAGGTTTGGACGTGCCGAGCGATCGGTTGGATCTGATCCATCAGTTTCTCGATACTGTCCAGCGTAAAGATGGGGTCAGGGGTCCGAATCCCGATGGGGACCAGTATGCGTATCAGGCTCCTTCGCAGCCCAAGATTTCGATGACCGCCGAGGGGATGCTCTGCAGGATGTATTTGGGATGGAAGACCGACGATCCTAGGATCACCGAGGGGTGTGGCAAGGTGCTAGGCGAGCCGATGGTCACTGGGGTCCAGGGCAGAGACTACTACTATTGGTACTACGCGACCAATGCCTTGCACCATGCAGGAGGGGCCAATTGGCGCAAGTGGAACGACGTGATGAAAGAAGCGCTTCCGGAGTTGCAAATCCGCACGGGCAAGGAGCGAGGAAGTTGGCCACCCGAGGGGGATCCGCATGGGAGTGCGGGTGGACGGCTTTATGCGACGGTGCTATCGATCCTATGCTTGGAGGCTTATTATCGCCACATGCCGCTCTCGGACATGGCCAACCGATAGATTCGAGTGTGTTTATCCACCTCGAATTGCATCGGAGGTGGTTCTCAGGGGTGTAGGAGGCAGCCGTTCGACTTTACCGTCCTTGAGCCGCACCACCGAGTCGCATTGTTGAGCGATCGATTCGTCATGGGTGACCATGACGATCGTCAATCCGTGGTCTTGATTGAGTTGTCGCAGGATACGCAGGATGATCTGACCGGACTCGTGATCCAGGTTGCCGGTGGGTTCGTCAGCAAGCAGGAGCGAGGGGTTTGCGATCAGAGCTCGAGCGATCGCCGTGCGTTGCATTTCCCCACCCGAGAGTTCCCTTGGGCGGTGTTTCATGCGGTGCGACAAGCCCACCATATCGATCAAGTCCTTGGCGCGTTGGACCACTAGCCGTCGGTTTCTCAAGTAGGAGAACAGACCGTGGGTGATCATTGCAGGTGCAAGGACGTTTTCAAGGAGAGTCAGTTCGGGCAAGAGGTGGTAGAACTGAAAAATCATTCCGAGCTGTTGATTGCGAAACGCATCGCGATCGCGAGCCGTCAAGCAATCGATCCTTTGGCCGTCGAAGGCGATTTCGCCTGCATCGGGTTGGTCGAGAGTTCCGAGCAAATGCAGCAGGGTGCTTTTTCCTGATCCACTTTGACCGATGATGGCCGTGACTCGCCCTTTGGGTGCAACGAAATCGACCCCTTTGAGGACAGGAACGGCCGTTTTGTGCTTGCGATAGGATTTGACCAGCCCCGTCGCGGTGATCATCGGGTCGAGTTGGCCGGCCGCAGGGCTGCGCGTTGTGCGGAGCGACTCTGTATCCTCAGGGCGAATCACCCGATAGGGACTATGGGGTTTCGACTCCATGTCCAACATGTGTGGCGCAGGGATAGGAAGTTGTCGGGTCGTATCTGGGTTACTCATAACGAAGGGCCTCGACTGGGTGCATGCGGGCGGCTCGAATGCTGGGAAGTACGCTGGCAAGGACCGCGATCAGGATCGCTCCGAGCGAGACCCACACGAGCATGTAGGGATGGATGATCGTCGGGATGGTATCAAAATAGTAGACCGTCGGATCGAAGACCTCGCGGCCGGTGATCCATTCGATCACTCGCGCGATGTCGTTGATCTTCCAAACGAAGAGCAGACCGCATATGACACCGACCCCTGATCCGACGGTACCGAGCAGGACCCCGTAACCCAGGAAGATCGTTGCGATGCCCATACCTGTGGCTCCGAGAGCTTTGAGGATCCCGATGTCGCGGGTCTTCTCGACGACGATCATGAAGAACGTGGCGAGAATTCCAAAGCCAGCTACAGCGATGATCATAAACAGCAGGATATTCAGGATGGTTGTTTCAAGCTGCACGGCGGCCAAAAGTGGACCTTGGGTCTCTCTCCAGGTCCTGACTTCGACGAAATCATGGGTGGGAGGGAACTCGTCGCGAAGTGCATCGCGGGCCTCATTGAGATTGATGCCTGGTTTGAGTTTGATTTGGATCGATGTCACCGCACCGGCGCCCGTTTGCGGATCGATCATGCCCCGGGAATGCTGGAGTTTTTCCAAAGGAACAAATGCGAATGTCGAGTCGTATTCGCTCATCTTGCTCTCGTAGAAATCAACGATCGTAAATTGCTCGTCGATTCCACGTGGCGGGGTTCCCGCGTTGGGAAAGGTGACCTGGACGTCATCGCCGGGTCTGAGGAAGAAGAAGTCCTGAACGGTGCCATCGGGTTCGCGTCCGCGAATCGATCCTAGATTGATTCCAAGAACGATCCCGGTGCGTTGCTCTTTCTCGGCGTCGAATTGGCTGATTTGCTGAGCGTTGTTGGCGATTTGGATTCCCGGGCCGGCCATCAAGGATGCGACCGGATCGGCTTGCGAATCGACCGATGCTTGGGATTCTTCTTGGATCTTTTGCTGCAACTGTTCGAACCGTTCTTGTTCGAGTTCCTGGGCATTGCGTAGCCGTTGCTGGACGACTTTTTGATAGCGAGCCATCGGGGCTCGGTACTCCCAGCCCGAGGGCTGCATGCGTTCGCGTTCGATAGCGTAACCGTTGTTCTTCAGCAGGAAGTCCAGTTGCTTTTTGTTTTCCGGATGGAGCAGGTACTTGCTAAAGTCGCTTACCGAGGCGAAGGTATTTTGATCGATGCCGATCAGGTTGATTTGTTGCGTGTGGCTATTTCCATTGCGTTGGAAGGTCATCATCGCAGGGAGCGTTACGACCGTCGTGACCCCAGCGACTCGATCACCGAGCCTTGCTCGGATCCGCTCTTCGTAGCCTTGGGGTTGGGTGATGCCAGTCTGGGAGCGGGTTTCCAGGACGATATCGCTAAGGATTCCATGCATTCGATCCTGCATGGTGGTTGTAAATCCATCCATGACGCTGTTGACGACGATGAGCGTCGCGACACCGAGGGTCACCGAGACGATCGAGGCCAGTGCGATCCAACGGGTCTTGAGATAACGCATGCATAAAAGGAACTTGTACATCCAGAATCTCCTAGGATCGCTGCCGCGTCAACCTGTGGACGCTGGCCCTGGTCCGGAGTCTAGCAAGTTAACTTGTGCGGTTGCCATAGCACTCGCCGAAAGCTTTGCTGGCTTAGAGATATGCTAGCAAGGAGCGGAAAGCCAAAGCCAAAGCCAAAGCCAAAGCCAAAGCCAAAGCCAAAGCCAAAGCCAAAGCCAAAGCCGAAGCCGAAGCCAAAAAAACACAGAGGCACAGAGGCACAGAGGTAGGAATACACAGAGGTAGGAATACACAGAGGTACGGATATACAGAGGTTGGGCTATGGCTTCTTGAAAACCGTGATTCCTTCTTTGATGGTTTCCAGAACGCTGATGTCTTTGATGCTCGTCGAATCGACCTTCAAGGGATTTTTTTCCAGGATGACAAGGTCGGCCAATTTGCCTGCCTCCAAGGTGCCTTTGGAGTTCTCTTCTTTGATTAGGAAGGCGCCCATGGCCGTCACGGCCCTCAGAGCGTGGTAGGGTGGGATGCATTCGTCGGGGCCGACGACTTTGCCGGAACCGGAGAGACGGTTTACGCCAGCATCGATCAGCGCCAAGATCGATGGGGTTGGCGAGACGGGAGCATCGTGCGAGTAGGTAAAGGGGAGGTCGGATCTTAAAAAGGTTCTTGAGGCCATGGCTCGGGCCGAGCGCTCGGGGCCCCAAAGTCTCACGACCGCATCCCCCCCGGTAACGATCCCTGCGGTTAGGAAACTTGGGATTGCTCCATAGCGTTTGATCTGTTCGATTTGATCGGGTCTCAACCAAGTCGCATGGACAAAGACCGGTCGATGATCTCGCATTCCGTACTTTCGGACCGCTTTGGCGATTGCTCGGAGGGCTTGGTCGGCTGCTGCATCACCGTTCATGTGCATGTGGATCTGGAGGTTGGTCGTCCAGTACTTGTCGAACACTCCATCGAGAACCTCGTCTGGGATCTGACGGTATCCAGCGAATGCCCCGGTCTTGCCGGGTGGGTTTTCGGTGTAGGGTTGCGTGAACCAAGCCGTATCGAGGCTACCGTCCAACCAGAACTTGACACCCCCGAGTCGGACGCGATTGACGTAGCGGGTGTCCAGATCGGGGCGAGCCGATCGGAGTTTTTCAACGATCCCGTTTGCATCTGGGTTGTACTGAGTGGCGACCGAATAGGCGGCCGCAAGCGTGTCGTCCAAGGCGGAGTCTTTTGCGGCTAGGTAGAGATCGATGGGCAGGAGTTTGTTTTCGATTGCGTTGGTCACGATCTGGATATCATCGTTTCCGAGCCCGAGTCCTGCTTCCATAGCCGTCGTTTGCCCGTAGCTTGCCCACACTTGAGCAGCACCGGTGATCGCTCTGGCTGCAAGTTCGCCGGAGAAGGCTGGACGTTTGGCACGGACTGCATTCAAAGCGGTCTCTTCCATGGGGCCTAAAAGCGATTTGCCATCTTCTTTTCGGCTGAAGGCACCGCCGGTCGGATCCGGTGTTTCGGAATTGATGCCAGCGGCCTCGAAGGCTACCAGATTGGCTGAGCCTAGATGCCCTGAGGAGTCGACGATCATCACGGGTCGGTCGGAGGAAATCTCAGCCAGTTCTTGGGCCGTCGGTGGTCGGCCTTCCTTCATGGTTCGTGCTTGGTAACCAAAGCCGACAATCCAAGCTCCCTCGGGGGTGATCTCGGCTTGTTTTTTCATCCTGAAAATGAGTTCTTCGATACTTTGGCAGTTGAACAGATTCGCATCGACAAGATTCTTCCCGAAGTAGACGAAGTGACCATGCGTATCGATGAATCCAGGCAGAAGTGTTTTTCCGCCGAGATCGACGATTTTTGCATCGGGCCCGGCGAGCCTCTGGGCTTCAAGCCGCGGACCTGCAAAGAGGATCTTGCCGTCCTTGATGGCTAGGCCTTCGACGTACTCGGGAGAGGTCCCTCGCATGGTCAGGATATCCCCGCCTATAAAAACCGTTGGGGGCTGCTGCGCTTGAATGCTGAGACTCAGAAGAGTGACGATCAGGGCGGAACAAAAAGTTCTGAGGTAGATGCGCAGGGACAAGGGATATGCTCCTGGGGAAGAGATTGGCGTGCGATTGGTTCAATTAAACACAATCGTAAACAACCTAAAAGCATCGTGAATAAACCTAAGTAAAAGTACTTAATCCTTAGGCGGTGAGGCGTATTGAGTTACGCGGGTATTTTCGGGTCGGATTCCGCTGGTGGGGATTGGGCCCAGAATGAGGCCAAGACCGAGCCGCTGAC
>Ga0208487_1000185_pt1 | contig 15632 bp, 34 predicted proteins | sample LakMenEpi21Sep12_FD_150723 | JGI IMG/M metagenome (GOLD analysis project Ga0208487, IMG submission 150723) | Freshwater microbial communities from Lake Mendota, WI - 21SEP2012 deep hole epilimnion (SPAdes) | ecosystem: Environmental > Aquatic > Freshwater > Lake > Epilimnion/Euphotic zone ...
CCTTGTATCTGTGAAGTATTCGTTTGTTCCTTCTTCGATATCAGTTGTTGACAAAAGATTAATTGCATTGTCTGTGTAAGAATTTGCATTTGCTAAAGCATTTCCTGCTGCAAAATCTGCATAGTCTTCTAGGTCTGCATATGCATTTCCTATTTCTAGATCAATATAAGTAACTGCATTTGAATAAGCAGTATCTGCTGATCCTGAAACATCATAACTTCCAGTAAAGTTAATTGTGTTTCCTGTAATCTCAATGTCAGTTCCTGCAATCAAAGCATTTTGTTTTTCTGCAACTAAGTTGGTTATTGTTCCAACAAAGTTTGCATCGTCACCAATTGCTTCTGCGATTTCGTTAAGTGTATCTAATAACGCTGGTGCATTGTTTGTTAAATCAGCAATTGCATTACCTACTGCAAAGTCTGCATAATCTTCTAAGTCAGCCACTGCATTGCCTACTGCAAAGTCAGTGTATTCTTCTAAGTCAGAGACTGCATTAGAAATTGCGTTGTCAGTGTATGAGTTTGCATTTGCTAAAGCATTTCCTGCTGCAAAATCTGCATAGTCTTCTAAGTCAGCAATTGCATTACCTACTTCTAGGTCTGTGTAAGCAGTTGCATTTGAATAAGCATTTGCTGCTGAGCCTATAGCATCATAGGATGCTGCAGTTGCATCTGTTGCTCTTTGGTTTGTAAAGTAAAGGTTTGTTGTACCTTCTGCTACATCATCAGAATCATGATTAGAAATGTCTGATACTTGACCAGTTACATCTCCAACTAAGTCTGCTGTGATTGTATTTGCAAGAAAGTTTGCATTTGCATCACGAAGTACTAGTGTGTTTGCTACTGCGTTTGATGAAGCGTCTCCACCAACCAGGTCTATAATGTAGTTTTGATCATCTGTACTTTTTGTCAAGATGTCAAAGTTGTTAATTGTACCTGTTGTTCCTTCAACGACTAAACCATGTTTAATCTTGAAATTTTTTGTTACTGTTGCCATTTTTTATCTCCTTATGCCTTAAGTCCCATGCGTGCGTAACGCACAGTGACTGGCTTTATTACTGGGTCTGGAGTGATTGTTAAAGCCACTGTATTTCCAGCCCTTGAGACGCTTATGGTTCCAATATTCCCATCGTTGTCTATTGTCCCATATTCGGAAACGGAACTATCTTCCGTGTCATTTAATATGGTCAATTCTGTTGCGTAGAAGAGGTTATCTCCTGCTGTTGTTTTAGAGATGGAAATGATATACTTAACCATTCTCCATTCTGTTGCATTATGACTATCTAATATTGTAGTGTTTTCAATTTCAGAAATAGTGTTGTCGTTATTACCGAAGGTGCCAAGGCGTGTTGCTTGGGACGCGGTAGTGTCAATTAAATCTTCATAGTCTTGCTGAGATGGCCTATCGCCAGTCTCATAACGTGATTTTACTGTTGAAATTGATTGTTGTGCCATGCCTAAATTATAACATTATTTTTATAACTTTTTATAAATTAAACGAATATGTAGGTTCCTACGTGCACTACTTTAACATGTGGTGCTACATACACAGAACCACCAAGTTTACGCCATAGTGTACAGAAGTAGTAGTCTTCTGACAAAAGTCTTTCTTCTTCTGGGTCTACCTGTGTTTTCCAAAAATCATAAATGTATTCACCTTTTTTAATACCACCCAAATCTAGTTGATCACTTTTATATTTTCCAACATGCTCTTTCATTGTTTCAAAAACATTACGTTTAATTAACAGCAAACCAGTTCCTATGTTTTTTACCTCTAATGGTTTTTTAGGATTATCTGCTACCTTATGCAAGTCTTGTCTATCAACAAAGTTTATGTTTACATAAGATCCAAACCTTTTTAAATCAGGTTTTTTTAATTCTGCTGCTTTTTCTACGTTAGCCCAGTTAATTGCTTTCATTGGCACGGCAGCCCCAATAATATCTAAATCTGTATCAATCATATCTATAACACCATCAGCGTTAAAACCTTCGTCACCATCAATAAACAATAGGTAGTCAGCATCAGATCTTAAGAATAGTTCTGTAAGGGTGTTTCTGGCTCTGTTAATTAAAGATTCGTTGTACAAGTCGTTAAAGGTTACTTTGTATCCTTTGTAGGTTAGTTTCATTACTAGTCCCATAATACTTTTCATAAAGTATCCATGACAAACCCCACCGTACATTGGGGTTGCTATAAATATGCTAGGTTTTTCTTTTTTAGCCATATGTCTATTCTACAGTATATAGTTGCTATAGCCAATAACCTGTAAAGGAATTGGGGGCACATTACCTGGACCATACCCTTCTACTGTTATTGTTGTAAATCTTATTCTAAAAGGTAAGGTGTAATTTATTTCTACCGTGCTAGGTTTGTAGGATATTTTGGTTTGGTAATAGTCTGAGGTTTCAATACGTCTTAATTTTTGTTTATTGTCATCAACAATAATTGCTGTTGCCATTAGTCAGTTACATCTTCAAGGATAATTAGACTGCCTTGTGCAACTGTCCAAACAATTTCTGATGTAGATAACTCGATATCAAAAATATCTCCTGTTTGAAGATTGTGTGATTCTTCTGCTGCAAGTTTAACTGTAAACTCTCCAGCCAAATCATCTGCATCTGCTGCTGGAGTCAAAAGCATAACTGTATTTGCATTATCTGTAATAACTCCAAGATCTTTAGCAAGGTTTGGTCTTTTAATTTTCATAGCAATGTTCCAATCTGCTATAACTAAAGGGGACTGTTCATCGTCTGTCACATAAACTTTAAATGCTGAGGTGTCACCACGAACTACTGTCCATTTAACGGTTGGGGGTTTAGCACCTACGTTGTATAAATCTTGAGATGAGTTTCTGAGAATGGCCATATTGTAATTATATCATGTTTGGATAAATAATTATGAAAGACCGTTCTTTAATGCTCCCCAAGTACCGTTACCTTTGGCGGTAACTACAAGAACTCCATTAGATGCATCTGCGTAAGCACAAACTGCTACAGCACCTGCACCACCTACTGGTCTAACGTTTGTTAATCCTCCACCAGTCTTTACGTATAAAATATCACCTGCAACAAATTCAGATGTATTAACATCTGGTAATACTCCAGAGACTACACATATTCCTTGTGCATTATTTGCTGTTGTAGATTTTAATAATCCTAATATTGGTGATGTTGTTGTAGGAATTGCTTTTCCTACTGTTGTTAAATCTTGTCCTGAATTATGACCATTAATAAATACAGGAGATCCTGCTGCAATTGATGCTCCAGATGTATTAATTACATCTAATTTCATGTAAGATAAGCCAAGTCCAGCGAGTGTATTATCTAGTGAAGTTGCTAAAGATTGAATATCTCCATGTACGTTTACGCTATCATCAACTTGTGGGTATGGTAAGTTATATATGCTTGATTGACCTGTTGCCATACAAATATTATATCATTTTAAATAATTTTTTGTATTATCTTACTAATATGACATTTTTGATTTGACTTGCTGGCAAATAGATGTTATACTTGATATATGACACCTACCAAGGGTGTCATGTTTTCTTAGGAGAGAACTATGAAAAAAGATAAAAAATTTTTAATAGGATTGCTCGCAAGTCTTGGATTGTCTTCAGTATTCTTGAATATTTCTAATGCTCAAGGTGTTGAAACTAACCTGAAAAACGATAAATATGCAACATTTACCGCTGAGGCGGTTTTTTTGCTTTCTAGGCCAGATCATCTAGATAAACCATCTAGAGACAATGTAAGAATTCTTGCTGAATATCAGGATAAAGGACAACTTACTGATATTGAACTAAAAACTTTGCTGTCTGCTTGTGGTTTTGAAAATAAACACCTGGTAGAGGCTTGGGCTATTGCTAAAAAAGAATCAATGGGCAACGCCTTGGCTTTTAACGGCAACAGAAGCACTGGAGACAAATCATACGGACTATTTCAAATAAATATGATTGGTGACCTTAATGCTGATAGAAAAGAAAAATATAACTTAGACTACACTAGTCAACTTTTAAACCCATCAATTAACTGTCAAGTTGCTTATATTATGAGTGATGGTGGAAATAATTGGGGACCTTGGAAAGGCATAACTTCAAAAACTAGAGAATTTATGTATCAGTTTCCTAAAGATTAATCTACTGGATAAGCATTATATACAAGTAAAGAATCTGCTACAATCAAGCCAAATGGTTCTCTCATAAAATCATAAACTTTTCTATCTTCTTTGACTATTTCTATAGAGCGAACTTGATATAAAGGTCCATCAATCAATGACTCTTCTGGATTTTTTACTATTAAATCTCCAGATTTTAATTGTGAAGAAATAACAAACATTAGTTTATTTTCTCTAACAACAAGAATATCTTCTTGTGTAGAAAATCTCTTATACTTGTCTCCATTAACTAAAACTGTATCAGATACTTCACTTTCTTTTATATTATTTACCACAGACTCTACTGTAGTGTATTCTTTATTATTTTCAGATGACCATAGTCTTAAACCATCATGATTTGTTATTGGAATATCTTTAAATGTTTTAGTTATTAAAATATCTCCAACAACTATGTCTTTGGCTAATGCATATCCCTCTTTAGTTAAAACTGGTGTTTCTTGATCTATACAAAGACCACCAAAATAGGTTGGTGAAAATCCAAATACTCTAAATGGTGAAAAACCAAATACGTTAAAGGGGGAAAACCCAAATACGTTAAAAGGAGAAAATCCAAATACTTGAAATGGAGAAAATCCAAACACCCCAAATGGTGTAAATGTAAATTGTCTAACTGTTAAATCAACTGGGGTTTCATAGTCTGCTGGTGTTGTTACTGCAGGAGTTTGTCCAACAACTTTTCCATCATTTGCAAGTTCTGTTGGTTCTCCAGAAACTGAAGTAATTACGTTTCCTAAAGTAAATCCTTCTGATACAACATCTGTTTGGGCTTGTGCACTTGTTCTTCCAATAAAATTAGGAAGTAGTTTCATTCCTTTTGCTACAACGTATTTAACTAGTTTTCCAAATAATGCCATAGCAAACCCCTATGCGATCAAGTCGCCGACTAGAAGCCAGGTATTTGTATCAAACTTAAACAAGGATGCACCTGAGTACCTTGCTGCAATTGCTTTATTTGTATTTTTACTATTTAAAGTAACTCCTGCACCTGCAACAAATGTAACAGATCCAGTGTTCATTCTAAAAACATCTATTTCTGATCCTATTGGAAAGGCAATACTTGAATTGGGTGGAATAGTTACTGTCCATGCTCCTGTGGAATCAAAAGTTATACTTTGACCAATATCATTTAATGTTAAATCATAATTTTGTGTTCCGCTACCAGCCTGTTTATTAAAGGTAACTAAACCACCGTAAGATATCCAATTTGTTCCGTTGTAAAATTGTAAATCATTAATTGCTACGGCACCAGAGGTTTGTCTAACAAAACAAACTGTTCCTCTTACTGGTGAGGTTAATGCTGCATCTCTTGCTGCAGGATTTAAAAAGTTATTTACTCCAGCCTTAGCAGTAATTACTGCATTAGTATCTGAAAATGTAACATTGTTTTGAAATTCTTGTGTTCCAGACCAAACATAATTTGCGGCAGTGTTTGTGTTTGCACCAATTGCATAAAAAGTATCTGTACCTTGATCATATACGTATGCTGTTTTACCAGTAGTATTTAATGATGGCATTATGCACCAATCCCTATTGCTTTAAGTTCTTCTTCTGTTAAACCTAATGCAACTAGTTTTGCAATTGCTATTTCTTTTAAAATTATGTTATCAGTCATTATTCACCTATTGTATCCCAATCAGAAGTTGCTGAATTATAAATTTTCATTTCAAGTGGACTAGATCCTTTTACAACCCAAAGAGTTCCATCTGTTGGTGTTGCTGGTTCTATTGCTGTGTAAATTGCTGTTGGGTTTACTGGTGTAGTTCCTGGTGTTGAGTCAATATCTAACCAAAGTAAACCTTCTGCAAGAGCATTTGCATCTGGTTGTGTGGACTGAACAACTGAACCTGTTCCTAAATTTTGTAATACAGTTATTGAGTTTTGAATATTTTGTAAATGATAGGCAATTGATGGGTTAACTAGTGCTGCTGTATTGGCATTTGTTTCGTCATATGTGCTTGAGCCGTAATGGTATGTTCTTAGGGCAGACTGAATATCTGCGGCATCTTCATAACCTGGAACTTTAGTGGAATATATATTTCCTATGCTAACATCAGCCATTGTTCATCACCTTCCTCATTATACCACGATAGATATTACAAAATGAACTGTTTTTACGCCAGTTAAATCTTGCCAGGTAGAACTAGCATACTCAATAGCATTAACTGTTACTGGAATTACCTGTATTCCAGTTCCTGGATCGTTTGTAAAAGAGCCTATTTCTATAGAAGATGCTATTGGGTTTTCGTTTGGAATACTGTAAGTGATATTAAAATTTGCACTAGTTAAGGTTTGAGATGTTTCTTCGTCAACAATATAATTTACAGGAATATTAAAAACTTTAGATCCATCAACAAATGTTCCAGTCATTATTTTATTGTATTGAAGTGGGTTTAGTTTAATTATTGGGTACCATTGAAATCCAGGACCACCATCAGAATTGTACTGATAAACATATGAATATTCGTTATCTGTTTTTAAAACATTAACACAAAGGTCTTTTGCTTTTGGGGTTTGGCCAACAAGTGCTGTATTTGGATTGCCTACTGAAACATAAAATAAACTTCCACGTTCACCTTCAGGTCCAAAGTCAACTTCTACGTTTATACTACTTGGTCCGCTTAATACTAACAGTTCGTCGGTGGTTAATACTACGTCAGCCATTATGCACCAGTTACATCTGCTGTTACAGTGATTGTTCCTTTTAGAAGTGTGTAAACTACATCTGTTCCACTTGATATTTGAACATCGTAATAGTATATGGTTCCTGCATCTAGATTATCTTTACCCACTTCTGGTAATATTACACAAGTAACTCTATCTTTAGCGTTGTTAATGACCGCACTTGCTGCAAATGGGCCTTCCTCTGGATCTGGTCCAGTTGAAGATGCTATAGAAAAAGCAGAATTATATCCATCTAAATCAAAAACGTCGCCTGCAGCGTCTTTAGGGTATATAACAAATTCATAACGGTCACCCTTGTAATAATTAATGTTGTATGTGCCTGGAAATGCCATAAACCCTCCTAGTTCATTATATCATGCTATGAAACTGATACATATATTTTTTTTAGTATTAGGTTTGTTAAATGATCTGATTTTGCATATGGTCTGCAGAAGTTAAACCACATTTCTTTATTTTCTATGTGTATTGTTTGGTCAACTGTTAGGTCAAAGATTCCTTGGTATTTAAATGATCCAACCATTGTTAGAACTGATTTGTCAATTTCAGGGTATACGGTAGCAAACCAAAATTCAGTATTGTTAACAAAGGTTTCAAGTGAAAAGTTATAGGTAAGTCTAACAGTTGATCCTATTTCTAAACTTCTAAATGTTAGTACTCTGGATTGTTCGTTGTAAAGGGTGTTGCAGTTTAATGGTAGGAATGATTGGTTTTTTGATATGCCTTTTTTGTCAATGTATAAATCGTGCCATCCGTTTTCACCTCTAGATGGGTCTATGCTAAAAATTTTAGAAGATGTATCTTCGTAACTGGCCCAACCTGGTTGTTGTTTGTAAACTGGAAAATAACTTTCTCCATTTTTACCGTTTATACCATTCTTGCCATTTTTTCCATCTGCTCCAGCATCACCTTTGTCACCTTTGTCACCTTTAGGACCTTGTATTCCTTGTGGACCCATTGCACCTTGAGGTCCTGGTACACCTTGAGGTCCTGGGACTGGTAAAAATTGTAGTTGTGGGGCTTCCTGATCAACTGCATTAATTTTTTGTTTTTCTTGTATAGGAAAACCCATGCTGCGTGAAATGGCCATAGCGTCTCCTTATTTTGTTATCTTTACGATTTTTTCTGAGCCTGTTGAGTCTGTTATTTTTATAACGGACGGTAAATCATTTTTAACATTTGAAATTTTTATGACTGGCATTATAAGGTACCACTAATGTCACCAAGAACCGTGATGGTTCCTATAACTGGTGTCCAAACTGTGTCGTCGATAGTTACTTCTAAATCAAACATAAGTTCTGCAACGCTAGAACGGTACGTAGAGCCCCAAAATGCACTCAAACTTGGGTCTACCTTTACCTGAACATACCCTGAGCCTGAAACGACCGTTAGAGGGTCGATTATATCGGTTTTAGGGTCATATGCGGAGGCAAGGTAAGTCCATCCTGTTGTGTCGTAATGTGTTGTTTCATCGTTTTGTAAAAAGTCAATTCTTATCAGAGAAGAGTCTCCACGAATTATTTGCCATTTAAGGGTGGCGGGGTCAGATCCAAATTTTTCTACGGTTGTACACATATTAGCATTATATCATTTTATTAAAATTAAAAGTCCAACACCCAAGAAACGGTGGGTATCGAGATTTACTCAGGTGTCAGACATAAAATTATATCATGCCAGGTATACAGAAGGTTTGTGGATAAGTTGTTAATAAAGAATTCACCAAATCGTTATAATTGGTTTTTAAGGTTTGTGAGGGAATTTATATTAGACCAGGAAAACAATGTGTATAATTAATATATATAAAGAAAAAAGAATATCCTAATACCTTAGATATCTTATATATATTATATATAAAGATATATTATATATAGGTCGAAATTATTTTTTACGCTTAGAAGGTTTTTCAGAGTTCGACAATATGATGTCATAGATGATTTCTACCTTTTGTTCTAAGCGGTTTACTTGATCTTTGATGGATGATCCTGAGTTCGGACGAAGTTCGCTTAGGTAATGTTTTACTAACCATCTAACACCTAAAGCGATAGATCCGAATATGGATAGAATACTCACGATAACTTCGGCAGCCATTTTTAATTCCATTGTAGTAAAATTATAACAGTGTTTTACATTTTTTTGAACGGTAGTTCGATCGCCCGACAAATAGAAGTAACAAACCCTAGCATTGACAAACCTTGCATGACATATGCCCTCATGTCAACCTGTGGTTATTTTCTATAGTATAGGCTATAATAGTATGATAACCGAGAAAGGGTATATGTATGTACAGAGATGAAGCAGTACAACTAATGTGTGACACTGTTAACAAATATAACAGAAGCCTTGTGGATGCTGGTGCCATGTCTAGCCAAGAAATGGAACAGTTCATTGAACAAGGGGCTGAACAATTAAAGTTTATGAATGGTTTGTTATATGATACGTTAAAAGATACTGGTGTGATTAGTTAAATGATTAAGTGGCCAGATAAAGATAAGCCTTATTTTGATTTGAAGCCAGTTGTTATACCCGATTTTTTTACGCCATCAGAATATGAAGATGTGTATAAAACAATTGAGGAAAGCAGAAAAAGTCCATTTAGTAAAGTACAAGTAAATGAACCTATGGGTTATCTTGCTGAAAATGTTTATGTCAAAGAACCTTTACTGGAAGTTATGATAAACCAAATCAACAAGCATTACAAAATAGAACAAACAGATCCAGAAAAATGTTCTTTTATATTTAATCGTTACACTTGGAAAACTGGACATCCACCAACTTTAAAACCACACTTTGATATGATAGAAAATTTTGGATTGATCACATTAACTATTATTTTAAGTACATCACTTAAATGGAACATCATTGTTGAAGATGAAGAATTTGAAATTGAACCAAACCAAGCATTGTTGTTCGCTGGAACACACCAAATACATTGGAGACCAAAAATAGAATTTGCTCCTGAAGATCATTACGATTTTCTTCTTTGCCAATTTGCTAACGATCCTCCATTAATGTTGAATGATGACAAACATTGGGAAATGATGGTTTCTAACAGAGCAGAAGCAAGTACAGATTGGTGGAGAAAATATGAGTCTGACGGCTTACCAAAACTTTAAACCAAAATTAATCACAAACCTTTTCACTGAAGAGGAATACGCAAACCTTTATAACCAAGTAGCAGTGTTTAATAAAAGACCAGAATATGTTAGAGTTATCGACGAATTAGGATACACCTCAACTTCGCTTTTCCTTAACGAAACAATTAAAAACGTTTTGTGGAAAAAAATAGGGACAGATTTAGGAATAAAAACAAAAGAAGTTTTAACTCACTACGCCAGATACTCTTTACAGTCAGGTCACAAACCTTTACTTATGCCACATTATGATAGAGGCTTAACCGATGCTAGGTTCTCTCTTGCTATAGTGTTAGATAGTACCTTTGATTGGGATATATATGTTGAGGGTGAGAAATTTATACCCCGCAAAAATGATGCAGTGTTATTCTCAGGATCCCACCAAGTCCATTGGAGACCAGACGTTGAATTTAAAGAAGACGACTACTATGATATTATGGTGTGTCAATTTGAAGAAGACACCGAAGAAAACCTAACGCTTACCAAAAAACACAAAGAAATTATGGATGAAAGAAACGGACAATGGTGCCTACAATGGGAAAAATTATACGATATAGAAACATACAATAAAAAAATGAACTATAATGGAACAGAGGAATAGGATAAATATGTCAAAAGTAACAGAGATAGCAAAAGAACCATTAGAACCAAAATGGAAGGCACATCACATTGAACCTGCCAAACCAGATCATTATTTAGAACCAAGTTTTTTTACTGCTGAAGAATATGGTCAAATCTATGACGTTGTTGTAAAAACCATGCAAAGAGGATTAGACGAAGCAGGAGACAAGTGGGCTTTCTTCCTTAAGATTTCTAATAACGGATTTTATATTTTAAATGAAGATGAAGAAGGAAAAGTTAGATACCCTGAAGCAATTAAAAATAAAATTAAATCTAGAATGGAAACACTAATGGGTGAACCAGTTCGTGACCCAGGAGTATTCTTTGCAAGATACACCAACGAGGCTGGAATGCCAAGTCTAATGCCACATTGCGACAAACATCACGACAGAATGCACGTAACAAACACAATTCAACTAAACAAAACAGTTGATTGGGATTTTTACGTAGAAGACACACTATACGAAACTGATGTTAACGATGCTGTATGGTTCTCAGGATCACATCACGTACACTTTAGACCAGACTCAAACTTTAAAGATGGAGACTACTACGATATATTCTTAGTATCATCTCAAAGAATTGCTGATGAAAAAAATCCATTAGATAAAGAATGGTTCGCTACTCAAGAAAACTTATGTGGATATTTTGCTAACATGAGATACAAAGATGTATTTGAAAAAACTTTAAAGAAACAATACGAAGTAGACGGTTGTCAATAAAAGTTTAATTTGGTTTTTCTTGATTATCTTCCCATAATTTAAGTTGACCTACACAGTCAGTATCGTACACACAGCAATCACAACTAACAGTCTCAAAAAACTCATTATATAAATAATCAGCCATGCCTATAGTATACACCTTTATTGCTTTATGTCGTAAACTGTTGGGTTAGCCTTTTTGTTAACTATAACTTGATCCATATACGCGTTCCATTTTTCTACAAAACCTTTATCTTTAATAGCCTCAGACCATTCTTTAATAAACTCTAACTCATCATCTAACGTTATCTTATGTTGTTTCTTAATACCAGAACGATTAATCTTGATAGTGGTAGAAAACCTTGAACCCTTTGCCTTAAAATCTTTTACCTTCACAAACTTAAGCCACATATTATGATCAGTACCCAACGCATTAGGGGCAGCCGTCCAACCACCCACTCTATCAAATATTCTTTTATTGTGCATAACTCCAGTAAGTGATACAAAATTATAAGCCTTAAAATACATTGCGTCAACCTCGTTATCTAAAAATCTACCAAGATACTCTGCTTTAGTATCCTTTTGTTTAACCATATATGGAACAGGATTAACAAAATCATAACCCTGTATCTCCTCAAGCATCTTTTCTATATGATTAGGAATTAACAAATCATCATCCCCACAATACGTTATATACTTAGGGTTAAAATCTTCTATTGGTTTATTTCTATGTACCTCGCCAGTTTTACCAGTAAGTTTAGTCTTCTTATTATCATAGAAAAAAACCCTATCATCTGAATCAACTATTTTCTGAATAATTTTTTTATAATCCTCACTGACACCATCTCCAGTGATTGCTAAGTTAAAATTTTTATATGACTGATTTAATATGCTATCTATAGTATAACTAAAAGTATGATCTCTAGAATGAGTTGGTACTATAACCAGAACATCTTTATTTACAAGAGGATGCATAGTTTTTAGGAAACACACTAGAAACATCAAAAGGAATATCTTTAGTATTCCAATCTAACAAATATCTATCTGGTGCTTCATGATGATAAACCTGTGTTGGATGATTAATTAAAAATGTTTCATCTGTAGAAATATTAACATTCATATGCCACACGCCAGTTGGAATTACTAATTGTCTTATACCTTGAGGAGTTAATGTAACTTTCTGAATCATTCCGTATGTTGGAGAATCTAATCTTGGATCATACAAAATTGTTATGCACTCACCACTAATTAAAGTGTATCTATCTTTTTTCTCTAAATGAAGTCCCCAACCTTTTGATGTGTTATGTGCAATAGAAAACATGTATGCGTATACAACTGGATCTTTCCAAAAGTCTTCAGTACCGTTCCAAATTTCAAAAAGTCTTCCTCTATGATCAACATGATTTATTGGCTTATTTGTAAGAACCCCATCAATAGATCCTTCGGTTCTAGTACCATCTTTAACTGTAGTCTGAACATCTTTGATAGCCCTGGCTACCGTCTCGTCAAAATTAATCATAGGTCAAGTATACCTTATCTTTTAGAACCCCCACCACGCTTTAAGCAGATGATGGGGGCTTACGATTCTCAGAGATCATGTCCCTTGATAGAGCCGTGTATATATATTATAAAACCATTTTTACTAAAATCTGAATATTTTGTTCAGATGTATGATGCACGATCTAAAAAAATAATTTAACAAAATATAGTGAGCACTTTTTTAGAGCACTCACTACACACCATCAAAACAACTTCACTACACACACCAAAAACTAAACCAAACCCTCATTGGCTAAGCATGGGAATACTACAGACACTTCACCATTGGTGTCATATTCTTCCCACCCACCATTGTTGTATATGGCCGTGATTGCTCTGTCTACTTCAATACCCTCGCCATATAGAAAAACATTTGACAGCACTTCTGCTGTGTATTTATCTACGCAATTATTGTTGTTGAAATACTTATGCCATACACCTATGGCTAGTATCGTGAATACTATTGTGTATAACACTAGTTGTATATTCTTGCCTCGTTGTGTTAGTTTCATTTGATAACTACCTCACTTATCTCAGCACCTAATTCTATGGTGTTTAATATAATCTCTAATGCGTGTTGAATAGAGTGCGTTTCGTAAATGAACGGCACATCTAAGCCGTCATTTAATTTGCTAGTAATGGATATTGATTTCATTTAACTAATAATCCTTTCTTTAATTCGTTTAATCTAGTTAGATGACAATCTAAGCATAGAAACATCATCTTGCATAGATTGTCTGTGTGACACATCTTAGTTACAGAGGTTTCACATCCTACGCATAGGAAAGTTATATCTACAATTTGAGTATTTATTTTATTCATATTTTAATCCTTTCAAGATTTTATTTAATTTAATTCTTGGGGGTCTTATTTGCTAGGCTCACCCTCTTGAGGAGGTTTATTTGCTAGGCTCATACCCTTGCACTCTATTTAGTTATATCTCTATCATATAGGGGGGGTCTGACATTTTCGCTATCTAATGTCCGTTTTATCCTATTGAGTTTTTGTGACCTTAGTCACATTGTCTCTAGTTTATTTGCTAGGGCTCATGTCTTGCGACCTTATTTGCCTAGGCTCACCTAGAGACTATAGGGGCTATTCGCCTCTAAAGATTTTGTAAAAGTAATCTTCATCAGGTTCAACACCCTCTGGAAGACTAGCCTCGTAGACCTCGTAGGCCTCAACATATCCTCTCATTATTTCACCTCAATTTCTTCAATTGTAAAATCGTTAGTATCTAGAGTATCTAGTACTTTTTGAGCGTCTGCTCTATTTAGATAGACACTATCTGTATCTACACCCTCGTAATATCTTAGTATTGCGTATACTTTCATTTTCATTTACCTTTCTAGTAAATCTTTTATCTTATATATATAACTATATATGGGGGGTCTGACAATTTTGGCCTTTTTAGATGAACGCCAGGTTAACTTTAGATGAACTAATTTAGGGTTATCAACAGGCAACACGCCGTAATGTGAATAAAGTTATACACACCTGTGGATAACCTGTGAATTCGCCCGAGCCCTCGCTGATCATAGCGTACCCTTTACGTACGACTTTAAGTACCCCCCTCTCAGGGGGCAAGGCAGATTAATTTAATCTAACAAAAGTTGGCCAGGTAATTCCACAAGCCTCTTGAAATTTAGCGTCATTGAATCTTTCATTTTCTGCTAAAAATAAATCGCCAAATTCCATAACGATTTCTTCAAAAGTAGTTTGAGGAATTTCATCCTTAAATTCTTTTAGTAAAGAAGCAACTTTTTCAAAGTGTTGTCTAGTCATCATTTTTTATTTCCTTTGTTTGTAGTTAATTTTACTTTATCACATACCCCTGACAAAAAGCCACTCGACACGCTCGGGCAAAATCGGACATTTTGTTTATTTACGTACGACACGCCGACCCCCCCTCCCACAATTTGTCAGACCCCTGTGATAGGCTGAAAGCATAAGATAAAAGTTAGGATATAAAAATGGGTTTTATAGAAATAGTAGATATAGATAATGACGGCGTGTCCGTTACAGAAATGTCAGAGGCTTCTGATATTGTAAGATTAGAAATTACATTAGCAATGATTTCAGAAATGAAAGGAAATAAATAAATGGATAAGTATGACAAAATAGATTTAATTCATAGCGAATTAAATGCAGAATACAATGACAGCATAATGGCTGACTATGCATTACTTGGTACACTAAAAGCAGTAGTGACTATTGAACAATTAGATAAGTTAATTAAAATGAGAGGTTGGAATAAATAATGAGTTTAGTATGTTGGAGATGTGAAACAGAAATTCCTATGAATACCCCTGTGCATGATAACAAATATGCCCTTTGCTATGATTGTGCTATGGATAAGGTTATGGCATGAAAGGTATCAAGTGTTTATTCTGTGATGAATATAATGTGGCACGCAATATAGATAAAGATTGGTTTCTATGTCTGTCATGTGGACTAGACTATGAATTGGAAAAGGAGAAAATAAATGGCTAATTGGTCAAAATGCGAAATATGCAATAACGATAAAAAATTCTTTCAAGTAGTGTGTGAGGTGTGTTGGTCAAGAAAAGAACACCCTGCCTACTATGATAAGATAAGCGAAATAGAAAATAGAAAGGAATACCAAAGTGTCTAATTCAACACAACTATGGTGGGCAGGAGAGACAACACAATTTGGCGACATGCAAAAATTCTATGATGTTAATTTGTGGACTATGGAAAGTAAAGACGGCTCTTATGCTAGTGTTATCCTTGACGGCGAAATGATAAAAAGTTGGCGTTGTGA